>JAESGK010000036.1_pt1 | contig 192893 bp, 194 predicted proteins | sample 9269681 | NCBI WGS metagenome assembly JAESGK01 (sample SAMN14515347, study PRJNA621673) | algae metagenome | isolation source: Timaviella obliquedivisa GSE-PSE-MK23-08B and co-occurring heterotrophs from... | place: USA: Grand Staircase Escalante National Monument, Utah | collected 2006-08-15 | reverse complement strand
GGCGATCGCGGTTATGCTCGCAGCGAGCGATATCGGTCCAGGCCATCGGAAACCCCATTTGATTCAGCACCAAACGGGAATCACAACCTGCTGATATCGCTCAACTCCTTTTCAATCGGGGTCTAAGACGAAGGAAGAGCGGTGTCTTGTCAGCTTTGCGTGACCGGATCAAGCATCGATCCGCACGCGATATGGCGATCGGGGGCCGTTGACCCGGCGATCACTGCGGACGCCGGGCCAGAACGACCCGGCTGCCGCCTGCCGGCCATGACAGACCCGCCAGCGTCAGGGTCACCTCGACATCGGTGATCGCGCCCAGGACACGGTTGAGCAGTGGCGACAAATGGAATTCGGCTTTCATCATCTCGTCCTTGTCGCGCTGCCGCGACGAAGACAAAAAGCGCGAAGCCGCCATCATCGGAAAGAGCAGGCTGGTGAAAGAGGTCGAACGCAGCACCTCGAAGCCCGCATCGGCCAGCTTTGTTTCCATCTCGCCCTGCCGGTAGCGACGGACGTGAAAGGCGATGTCGTCGGCGACGCTCCAGAGGAACGGGTGCTGCGGAACCGCGACGATCACGCCTCCGCCGGGGGCCGTAACCGCGAACATTTCGCGCAAGACGTCTTTATCCTCGGCGATATGTTCCAGAACGTCGAAGGCTCCGACGAGATCGAACGCATTGCGGGCGGGGATCGCACGCGCATCCATCTGGACGAGCTCGACGTCCGGGCCGAGGCGTTGCCGGGCATAGCCCAGCGCCGAGGGATGAAGTTCCGAGCCGGCAAGCCTTTCCCACACGCGCTCCTTCGCCAGTTTCCCGATCACGGCGCCATTGCCGCAACCGATTTCCAGGAAAGAGCGCGCGTGCGGGAAATACCGCCGGATCAGCCCGGCAAACAATCGTGCGCGCGTCCGAAACCAGAAATGAACGGCCTCGACCTCCCACAAAGCCGCAAACGATGCCGGATCCATGCCGGTGAGCGTATCCGCCAGATCCGGAGCGAACCCGACCACCCCATCCAGCTCGGCAGGCCTGTGGCCACAGCTCTGACACGACAGGTTCAACGGCCAAAGTCGCTCGCCGATGGCGACCGGAGTCTCTGTTCGGCAATTCAGGCAGACACGGTGCGGGGAAGCGCCGATGACTGGCTCCCTCAAATCCGGCGCACTCACGATCGGCCTCACTTTCGCAACTCCGGGCAGGCGCGAGAATACGACGGCCCGTCTGGCTTCGGGCTGAACCGGCGGTCGCTTCGCGACATCGAACCCTGCCTTGCCAAGCCCTTGGATATCGCCATGCCCGTCTTGCCGGAGGCCGGTTCCTTGTCAGCTTTGCCGGACCAGAGCAAGTCTGCGCCACGCCATCAAGGCGGCTCATTCTGTTGCCCGCGATACCATGACCGGCATCGTCGCTGAGCGGTCCGATCAGCGATGGACGCGCCCTCATCGACTGATTGCCGCGCGCCCGCCATCATCGTATGGGGTCGCCGGCGGGCAGGAGAGAATGGCGACATGCAGTATGTGACGGGGCTCTACAAGCTCACGCAGATCCCGGCGCTTTACACCCTGTTTCAGACCGCGCTGATGAGCGCCGCCTCGCGCAGGGCGATGGTCGACGACTATATCGGGCCGTCCCACGGCGCGCGCGTGCTGGATATCGGGTGCGGATCCGCCTCGATCCTGCCTTTGCTCGGACCGGTCGATTATGTCGGCGTCGACGTGAACGAGGCCCATATCGCGGCGGCGCGAGAGCGCCACGGAAACGCGGGACAGTTCATCGTCGGCGATGCCGAGGCCTGCGAGAGCCTCCCGGATGAGTCGTTCGACCTCGTCTGTTTCATTGGCGTTCTTCATCATCTCGACGATGATGTGGCCAGGAGATCCGCGGATGTGTCGTATCGGAAGCTGCGAACTGGCGGACGCCTCGTTGCGATCGATTGCGCCTTCGTGAAAGGGCAGCATCCGGTCGCCGCATTCCTCGCGCGTAAAGACTCCGGACGATGCGTTCGCGAACCGGAGGGATACGGCGCTCTGCTGAGTCAATTCGGGCATGTGACGACGCAGGTGCGGCACGATCTCCTGCGTGTGCCCTATACGTATTGCATCACAACGGCGCAGAAATAGGGACGCCGACGGCCGGATTTACGGACAGCCGCGCCCGGTTTGTCAGCGCCGGGCAAGCTCTGTAAGAGAGGCCGCCTGAACCATGATCGAGACGGCCGGGGACCCGATATAGAATGGCTGCGCGCGAAGTCCTGTTCTCCCTCGTGGAAAAGGCCCTGTTTCGCCCGTTCCCCGGGCTCTATCGTCGGCTTTACAGCGTCTACAAGGCGCGCTCCGACCGCGCCGAGCGCGCCGTCTTCAACCGCTACATTCACGCCGCCGACATCGTCGCCGATGTCGGCTCCAATATCGGCATCTATACGCGCTATTTCTCCGATATCGTCGGCGCGCAGGGCATGGTCCATGCGTTCGAGCCCGAAGAGCGTAATTTCGGACTTCTGACGCAGGCCGTCGCCGGGCGACCCAATGTGAAAGCCAATCACGGCGCGGTCGGCGCGGTCAGCGAAACCATCCACCTCCATGTCTCGGCCGATCTCAACGTCGATCACCGCACCTATGCGACCGGAGAGAACCGGGCGACGGTCCCCGTGCAATGTCATGCGCTCGACGACTATTTCGCGCCCGGCGCGAAGGTCGACTTCGTCAAGCTCGACATCCAGGGCTACGAGTTCCAGGCCCTGCAGGGCATGAGCCGCGTCCTCGACGACAATCCCGGCGTCAGGATCCTGCTCGAATATTTCCCCGAAGGCCTGCGCACCAATGGCGTGACGACGACGCAGTTGCGTGGCCTGCTGCTCGGCAAGGGATTCAAGCTGTATGAGCTGACGCCCGAGGGCGAGCGCCCGCTCGACGAGCGCGAACCGCTCATCGACGCCACGGGCTACACCAATCTGTTCGCCAGGCGCTGACCGGACGCGGCGCAGGCAGGTTCGCCGACGGCAGGATGAGGTGAGCCCCGGATGAGCGATCGCGCGCCCTCTCTGCCCATCCGTGTCCTGCGCGAACCCAAACGCATGCTCTATCGCCTGATCGAGATGGTCTGGAGCGCCGTCTTCGTGTCGCCGCCGGGTCAGTCGCTCCGGCGGCGCTGGTTGCGGCGCGGCGGCCATGTCGACGCGCCGCAGGCGAACGTCGCCCTCGTGGCGCATGTCTTCTATCCCGACCTCTTCGGCGAAATCCTGGCGGCGCACCGCACCCTGCCTGAACGCGCGGCGCTGATCGTCACGGCTCCGCAGGAGCGGCTGGCCGACATCAGGGCGCTATGCCCCCCTGACGTCGATCTGCGCCTGCATGCATCCCCCAATCGGGGCCGGGATGTCGCGCCGTTCCTGATGCTGCTGAACGCAGGCGTGCTCGACCCGTTCGACACGGTCCTCAAGCTCCACACCAAGAAGAGCCCGCATCTGCTGTTCGGCGGTCTGCGAAGGCGGATGCTTTATCTCTCGCTCGCCGGCGACAGGAGCAACGTCGCCCGGATCCTGTCCCATTTCGCGCAGTCGAATGCGGGGCTGGTCGGGATGCGGTCGCTGTTTCGGTCGCGCCCCTCGTTCTGGATGGCCAACCGCGATCGCGTGACCGGTCTCTGCGCCCGTATGAGCCCCCCGGCGGAACCGAAGCTCGCCTTCTTCGAAGGCACGATGTTCTGGGTCAGGGTCGCGGCGCTGGCTCCGCTGCGCAGTGCCGCCATCGGCGAAAGCGAGTTCGAGGAGGAAGCCGGTCAGCTCGACGGCGCCTTGCAGCATGCCCTCGAGCGGGCGTTCTCACTATCTGCCACCGCAGCGGGATACGAGGTGAGAGATTTGCAGGGACGCAGGCTGGGCCCGACGCCGGACGAAGGCGGTCTTGCGGCATCCGGAACGCTCAGCTAGGGGCGCCCCCTGCGGTCAAGGCCGATGCGTTCGCGCTCTCGTCCTTCAGCCCCACCCCTGTCACGCCCCGCCGCAGCGCCTCCCCCGTCAGCCACGCCAGCCTGGACGCCGCCTCCTCATAGCCCAGCCCTCCCGGGCGGATGTTCGAGATGCAGTTGCGCGCTTCGTCCGTCAGCCCGCGCCTTGGTGCGAAGGTCAGGTAGACGCCCAGCGAATCCGGCGAGGACAGGCCTGGCCGCTCGCCGATCAGCATCGCGACGAGACGTGCGCCCAGAACCTCCCCGACCTCGTCGCCCAAGGCGACGCGCGCCTGCGTGGCGATCACCACTGGGGCGAGCGTCAGGCTCTCCGCCGTAAGCAGCGGCAGCAGCGCGGCCAGCAATGGCCCGGCATTGCGGTGGATCGCCGTCGCCGACAGCCCGTCGCCGAGAACGATCGCCAGATCGAACTCCCCCCGTAGGCGCGACAACGCGGCACGGCTCTCGTCCGAGAGCCTGCGCCCGAGATCGGGCCGGCGCAGATAGGCCTCGCGGCTCACTGCTGCGCTCTCGACCTGCACCGTCTCCAGCCCGAGCGCCGCAAACTCGGCCGCGAGATCGTCCGGCCGCAGCCGCTCATGCACGGCGTCGCGCGCCTGCGCATGGGCGAGCCCGAAGCGAAGCACCTCGCGCGTCGGCAGCGATGAACCCGATCGCCCGAGCCCGATCCGCGCCGGCGTCAGCGTCGCTAGCTGCGCCCAGCGTCGGCTGAGCGTCACGGGCGTGTCGTCGCCGCTCACGCCGCCTTGTCCTGCATCGCCGCCAGCAGCGCCTGTCCGCCCTGCCCGCCGCTCAGCCGCCCGGCCGCGTCGGTGATCTCCATGCGCGCGAGCCAGGCCTCGAACTCCGGCGCGCGCTTCAGGCCCAGCACCTCGCGGATATAGAGCTGGTCGTGAAACGAGGTCGACTGGTAGTTCAGCATGATGTCGTCGGCCCCGGGCACGCCCATGATGAAATTGACCCCGGCGGTTCCCAGCAGCGTCAGCAGCGTGTCCATGTCGTCTTGGTCGGCCTCGGCGTGGTTGGTGTAGCAGATGTCGCAGCCCATCGGCAGGCCGAGCAGCTTACCGCAGAAGTGATCTTCAAGACCCGCACGCGCGATCTGCTTGCCGTCATAGAGATATTCCGGCCCGATGAAGCCGACCACCGTGTTGACCAGCAACGGAGAGAACGCCCGGCAGACTGCATAGGCGCGCGCCTCGATGGTCTGCTGGTCGACACCGTGATGGGCGCCCGCCGACAACGCCGAGCCCTGCCCGGTCTCGAAATACATCAGGTTCTGGCCGACCGTGCCGCGCCCGAGCGAGCGCCCCGCCTCCAGACCCTCTCGCAACAGCGACAGCGTCACGCCGAAGGAGGCGTTGGCGGCTTGCGTACCCGCCACCGACTGGAACACGAGATCGACCGGCGCGCCCTGCTCGATCAGCGCAATCGTCGAGGTGACATGGGTCAGCACGCAGGATTGCGTCGGGATCTCGAAGCGCGTCCGCAGCGCATCGAGCAGCCGCAGCAGGTCGCCGATGACGGGGAGGCTGTCGGAGGCCGGATTGATGCCGATGACGGCGTCGCCGCAGCCATAGAGCAGCCCGTCCACGGTCGAGGCCAGGATGCCGGCGGCATCGTCGGTCGGGTGGTTGGGCTGGAGGCGCACGGCCATCGTGCCGGGCAGGCCGATCGTGTTCCGGAAGCGCGTCACGACATTGCATTTGCGGGCGACGAGGATCAGGTCCTGGTTCCGCATCAGCTTGGAGACCGCCGCCGCCATTTCGGGCGTGAGCCCGGGCGCGAGCGCGGCCAGCGTCGCCGAGGTCGCGGCATCGGAGCAGAGCCAGTCGCGGAACTCGCCGACGGTCAGCGAGGCGACCGGCGCAAAAGCCGCCGCGTCATGCGTATCGACGATCAGACGCGTGACCTCGTCATCCTCGTAGGGAACCAGCGCCTCGGCCACAAAGGTCTTCAGCGGCAGATCGGCCAGCGCGATGCGCGCCGCCATCCGCTCCTCCATGCTGGCTGCGGCGAGTCCGGCCAGCACATCGCCCGAGCGCAGGGGCGAGGCTTTCGCCATCAGCTCCTTCAGATCCGCGAAAGCGAAACTCTGCCGCCCGGTCGAGGCGCGATAGGCCATGAATCGATCCTTCCGCGCTGACATGACAGCATGCTCAGCCCTCATCCTGAGGAGCGCCGCAGGCGCGTCTCGAAGGATGCTCCAGAAGTTACGTCTCCTGCAAACTGGATCATCCTTCGAGACGCCGCTGCGCGGCTCCTCAGGATGAGGGCTGGGATTTTCGGCCGTGAGCAAAACCAGCTCGGGGCCGGCGACATTGCCGCTGGCGCGGCGGCGCTTTATCGCTCACAGCCCAATGGCGCGGGCGTGAAGACCCGTGACGGATGCGGGGCGGAGCAGGCAATGTCGGATCGCAGAACCATCGGCACGTTCGATTATGTCGTGATCGGCGCGGGCTCGGCCGGCTGCGTCGCCGCCAACCGCCTCTCCGCCGATCCGCGCAAGAAGGTGCTGGTGCTGGAAGCCGGCGGCATGGACGACTGGGTCTGGTTCCACATCCCCGTCGGCTATCTCTACGCCATCGGCAATCCGCGCGCCGACTGGCTGTTCAAGACGGAGCCGCAGGCGGGCCTCGGCGGCCGCGCGCTCGCCTATCCGCGCGGAAAAGTGCTCGGCGGCTGCTCGGCCATCAACGCGATGATCTATATGCGCGGGCAGGCGGCCGACTATGACGGCTGGCGGCAGCAGGGCCTGTCCGGCTGGGGCTGGGACGAGGTCCTGCCGCATTTCCTGAAGCATGAGGACCATGTCGCGCCCGGTCCCAACGGCATGCACCGCGCCGGGGGCGAGTGGCGCGTCGAGCATCCGCGCGTGCGCTGGGACATCCTCGATGCCGTGCGCGATGCGGCCGCAGCGGCGGGCATCGCCCGGATCGAGGATTTCAACACCGGCGACAACGAAGGCTCGGCCTATTTCCAGGTCAACCAGCGCCGCGGCCGACGCCTGAGCGCCTATCGCGCCTTTCTGGTGCCGGCGCTGGAGCGCCCCAACACCCGCCTCGAGATCGGCGTCATGGTCGAGCGCATCGTGATCAGGGACGGGCGCGCAGTCGCCGTCGAATTCACCCATCTTGGCGAGGAGCTTCGCGTCGAGGTCTCGGGCGAAATCGTGCTCAGCGCCGGCGCGGTCGGCTCGCCCGCCATCCTCGAACGCTCCGGCATCGGCAATGGGGCGCGCCTGCAGGCGCTGGGCCTGGATACGGTGCTGGACCGGCCCGGCGTCGGCGAAAACCTGCAGGACCATCTCCAGATCAGGCCGGTCTACAAGGTCGAGGGTGTCCGCACGCTCAACACCGACTACGCCAAGCTTTGGCGCAGGCCGCTGATGGCGCTGGAATATGCGGTGCGGCGCACCGGCCCCTTGACCATGGCTCCCTCGCAGCTCGGGGCCTTCGCCAAATCCTCGCCGGACTACGCCACCGCCAATCTCGAATTCCATTTCCAGCCGCTCTCGCTCGACTCATGGGGCGCGGGCCTGCATCGCTTCGGCGCCTTCACCGCCAGCGTCTGCAATTTGCGCCCGTCGAGCCGGGGCAGCGTCCATATCAGGACGCCGCACGCGCCCGACGCCCCCGCCATTTCGCCGAACTATCTCGCCACCGACGAGGACCGGCGCGTCGCGGTCGATGCGCTGAAACTCGCCCGCCGCATCGTCGATCAGGCCCCGCTCGCCCGCTATCGGCCGAGCGAACATCTGCCCGGCCCGCAGATCGCCGGCGACGAGGCCCTGCTGGAGGCTGCGGCCACGCTGGGCACCACGATCTTCCACCCGGCCGGCACCGTCCGCATGGGCCGCGAGGAGGACCGCCACGCCGTGCTCGACGAGCGCCTGCGCCTGCGCGGGATCACCGGCCTGCGCGTCATCGACGCCTCGGTGATGCCGGCGATCACCTCGGGCAACACCGCCGCGCCCACCATGATGATCGCCGAGAAGGGTGCGGGCATGATGATCGAGGATGCGCGGGCCGCCTGATGGAGCCTGCGCCGCACCCGCCTCGACTGCCGGTGCGCGCCTTGCGCGTCGTCGTCGAGGTCGTCCTCGCCGCGCTGATCCTGCTCGACGAACTGGTCCGCCCACTCTACGGGCCGCTGGCACGGTGGATCGCCTCCGTGCGGCTGGTCGCCCGCATGGAGGCCGGCCATCGCGCGGATGCCGCGTCTGGCGGTGCTTCTGCTGCTCGCGCTGCCGCTCGCCATCGCCGAACCGCTCAAGATCGTCGGGCTCGTTCTGGTCGGGCGCGGCCAGTTCGCGCTCGGCGTCGGCGTGCTCGCATTGGCCTATCTCGCCAGCTTCCTGATCGTCGAGCGCATCTACCATGCCGGCCGCTCCCAGCTCCTGAGCTATGACTGGCTCGCCTGGATCATGGACCATCTCGCGCGGCTGCGCGCCGCGCTGCTGGACCGGGTCAGGGCCAGCGCCGCCTGGCGCTTCGTGCAGCAGCGGCGCGAGGCGGTCAGGCGCTGGTGGCGCGGCTTGCGCGGCTGAACTGCAACCCGTTCCGAAGCTTGCTCCGCTGGATTGCCCAGCTTGGCTCTGAAGCGCCGAAGCGCAGTATGCCCAAGAGGCAGGTTCAACCCTGTCCCGGCCACTCCAGTCGGCCGAGGTCGCGAGCGCCATCGACGATACGGACGATCAGAACGCCGCCGTCGATCAGACGATAAAGGACCAGCCAGCGTTCGGCCACGAGGCCTCTCGCACCGTCGCCGATCTCGGGTCGGGCGACGCCAATCTCGGGATGGTAAGCAAGCTGGGCAGCGCGACGCTCGATGCGGTCGATCGCGGTATCGGCGATGGCTATGCTGTCGCGCGCGATCCAGAGCCAGATGTCGATCAGATCGTCGTTTGCCTGTTGGGAAAAATGAACTCTCCCCACCCACTCAGGCTTTCGCAGCAAGGCGCTGCCGGGCTTTCGCCTTGAGAGCGGCCAGATCGATCTCGCCGGCGTCGCCGCTGGCGAGGCCATCCTGCCAGGCCTGCCGGAGCCATTGCAGCTTGTCGGCTTCCTGCTGGTCGTGCTTCTCCAGAAGCCGAAGCGCCTCGCGCACGACCTCGCTGGAGGACGTATAACGACCAGTATCGACCTTGGCCTTGATGAACCGGGCCAGTTCGTCCGTCAGCGACACATTCATGTTCATGGTCGATCACCGCTTGTTCGATGATGGCTTCGATCACAGACTCTAGCAAGGTTTGCTGCTTTTGGCATTTGGCTGCCGATCGACAATGCCGCCAACCGGCACCGTCGGCAAACAGGCGCTCGCGCTCAGAACCTGACGTCGAGCCGGCCCTTCAGCGCATGATCGCGCTGGCTGTCGCCAAGAGCCGCCGTATAGGCGACACCGAGGCTCGTTATGCCCGAGACGCGCCATGACAGGCCGGCCTCCGCCACCAGCGCATCGCGCGCCACCGGCGCGGCATAGACGTTGAACGCCCCGCCGCCGCTGGCGAAGGCAAGGCGCGCGCTCGGCGTGGTCTCGCCGAAGGCGTGCCTCCAGCCGAGCATGCCGCGCGCGAACAGCGGCATGCCGGGAACTTGAGCCTCAGCGCGCAGGCCCAGCGTCGTGAAGCCGAGATTCTGGCTCGATCCGCTGGCGCGCAATGCCGCCGCACCGCCCTGCTCCGTGCCGGCCTCGCTGCGCACATGCACAAAGGCGATCTGGGCGAAGGGCTCGAAGGCGACCGCGCCCATCTGCAGCCCGTAGCCGATCTCGGCAAAGCCCTGCATGGTCGAGCCGTGGCCGTCATGGCGCAGCACGTCGGAGAAGCCGCGCAGCAGCACCTGCCGGGTCAGGTCGGTCTCGTTCCAGCCATAGGCCGCGCCGGCCCGCAGAGTGACCGCGCCGAGTTTCGCGCCGCCATAGAGCGCCGCATGGACCGCATCCTGGGTGCCGCTGGAGCGGCGCGCGTCGAGGTCGAAATGATGCCGGGTGAAGCCGGCGAGCGCGCCGACGCGCCAAAGCGAGACGCCGCTGGATTCAAGCTCCACGCCTGCCAGCATGCCGCCGCCACGCCGCTCCAGCGAGGCGGCGTTGCCGTCGCCGTCGCTTCGCCCCGCAGCCCCGATCGCCTCGCCCCAGAGCGTGACGCGGCGGCTCTCGATGCGCGGCGCAGGCAGCGCCACACCGCCCTTGCGGCCGGGCAGGTCGGCGCTGAACGCTCCCTGCATTGTGCCCAGCGATGCTTGCGTCTCGAAGGGCGCGCGCAGACGGTTCAGCACGGCCTCGCGTACGAGATGGCTGGTCTCGATCGCGACCGAGACGCCCTGCGCATGCGCCTCGCCCGAGAGCGCGTCGAAGCCGGCTCGCGCCTCGGCGATGGTCGAGGAGATCAGCGCGTCGAAAACCCGGTTGCCGGCTCCGAGCCGCTCGGCGACGCGGCCGACGCCGGTCTGGTTGCGGGTGATCGCGACGAAGCGAGTTACCGCTGCCGTGGGCGAAGCGGCGAAAGCGACATCGTTGCGCGCCAGCGTCAGCACGACGTCGTTGGCTCCGTAGCTCAGCGTCGGCGTCAGGAAGGCGAGGTTGCTGGTCAGGCTGGAGAACGTGCCGGTGACGCCGCCCTGCGCCGCCAGGATGACGTAGCGCGTCAACAGCGCATAATCGCCCTGCTCGGCCAGCACCTGGACGAGGCCGCCGGTCAGCGTCGCCGTCCCTGTCGCGTTGATCCGGTCGGCAGCGCCGGCGGCATTGGCCTCGACCTGATAGGTCGAGCCCGGACCGAAGGCGACATTGCCGGCCACGGCGAGAGTGCCGATCGAATTGCCCGGCGCGACCGCGCCCGCGACGGCGTTGATGCCGCCGACCGTCCCCGTGCCGCCAAGCGTGCCGCCATTCAGCGTAACGACCGAGCCGGCGAGCGAGCCGTTGACGACGAGCATGCCGGCGTTGAGGCTGGTCGCGCCCGTGAACGCGCTCGTCCCCGTCAGGCTGAGCGTGCCCGAGCCGGTCTTGACCAGCCCGCCGGTTCCGGTGATCGCACCCGAGAATGTGGTCGAGCTGTTGTTGCCGCCGGCGGTTAGCGTCGCCGCGCCGATGGCGGCCGTGCCTGCGCCCGCAAGCGAGCCGATGCTCTGAGTGAAGCCGTTGAGCGCCAGCGTCGCGCCGGCCGCCACGGTGAAGGCCGAGTTCGGCGAGAACGCGCCCGCCGCGTTGGCCCGCAATGTGCCGTCGGTGACGCTGGTCGCGCCGGAATAGGTGTTCGCGCCCGAGAGCACGGCTGTGCCCGGCCCGGCCTTGGAGAAGCCGCCCGGCCCCGTCAGCGCGGTGCCAAGCGTGAAGGTGAAGGCCGCATCGGCGATGTCGAGACCGCCGCCGCCATTGCCGAAGGTGATCGCGCGCGCCGTGGTGAAGCTCGTGCCGGTGATCTGCAGCACGCCGCCATTGAAGGTCAGCCCGCCCGCGGCCGCGCCGAGATTGGCGTCGCGCGAGACGCTGAGCGTGCCGGCGCTGATGGTCGTCCCGCCCGAATAGGTGTTGGTCCCGGTCAGGATTGTCGTGCCCGGGCCCATCTGCACGACCTTGCCGGCCGAGCCCGCCGTCAGGGCGTCGTTCGAGATCACGCCGGCGAAGGTGTGGCTGTCCGAGCGGTTAAAGGCGAGCGTGCCCGCATTGGCGACATTGTTGAGGATCGAGCCTGACGTCCCGCCATTGCCGAGTTGCAGCACGGTGCAGTCGCAGATCCGCGTGCCGCCGGCATAGGTGTTCGCGCCCGCCAGCACCACGGTTCCGGTGCCGGTCGTGCCAGGCCTGGTCGTGACGAGAACCGAGCTTGAGCCGTTGAGCCCGCTGATGACGCCCGAGAACGTCGTCGATGCGCCGCCGTCGACTGTCAGCGACAGGCCGGGCGATTCCACCGTTCCGCCGGGAATCTTGACCTCGCCTGCGCCCGACAGGTTGCGGATCGTCGGCGAACTCGCATCCCTCAGATCGAGGGTCGCGCCCGCATCCACCCGGGTCGAGCCGCTGCGCAGCGCCGTGCCGAAGTCGGTCCGGCCTGCCAGCGTGCCGCCGGCGACGACGATCGTCGCAGACGCGTCGATCGTCACGGTCGCGGCATTGACATAGGCCGTGCCGGCCACGCCAGCGACGCCGAAGATCGCCGTCGCGCTCTCGCGGACAGCGAGATTGACGCCGATCTGCGCCAGTTGGCCGGCTGCGGCGGAGAACACGCTGCTCGTGCCGGCGGTGAAGACGACGTCCTGCGCATAGGTTCCGGTGACATCGGTGCGAAGGGCTCCGCCCGACAGCCTGAGCGTGCCCGAGCCGAGCGCGCTGATGTTGCCGCCCGTCAGGCGGTCGGCGATGAGAAGCCCGGCGGTGATGGTGGTGTCGCCGCCATAGGTGTTCGCGCCCGAAAGCGTCAGCGCGCCGGCGCCCGTTTTGGTGAGGCCGAAAAGACCGCCGCCATCGGAGATCACGCCGCTCTGCGTCGCCGAGCCTGTCGCGACGAGAAACTCCGTAACGGCGGTCAGGGTGCGCGGTGTCGCGTCATTGACGCCATCGGCATAGACGACCTGTGCGCGCAGCGGCGCGGTCGAACTCAGTATCGTGCCGGCAAGCAGCACGCCGAGAACACGACGCCGGCGCGTCGTGCCACCCTGTCGAACACTGTGACCCACGCAAAACCATCCCCTGCCCGACCGTCACATTACGACAGCGACAGGGCCGGGCACATGGATGCAGGTTCACAGGGGAGAGGCCGAGGCAGGCGCTCAGACAATGCCGTTGAGCAGCCCCGTTTCGCCGCGCGCCAGCCGGTCGAGATTCTCGACCAGCAGATCGACGACGTTCGTCTCATAGGCCCGCGTTTCGCCGGCGCTGTGGGGCGTCACGATCACCTGCGGCATCGTCCAGAGCGGGGATGCCGCCGGCAGCGGCTCCTCCACCGTGACGTCGAGCCCCGCGCCGGCGATGCGGTTCTCCGACAGCGCCGCTATCAGCGCCACCTCGTCGCAGACGCGCCCGCGCGCGACATTGACCAGCAGCGCCGAGGGCTTCATCGCCGAAAGTGCGGCCGCATCGATCAGCCCTTCGGTCTCGGGCGTCAGCGGGCAGGTCAGAGCGACAATGTCGGCGCTCGCCAGCGCCTGATGGAGCCTTTCGGGGTGGACGATCTCGTCGATGCCCGCGACCAGGCCGGGCTGGCGGCGCACGCCGACGATGCGCAGGTCGAAAGCGGATGCGAGCTTCGCCAGCCGCTGGCCGATGCGGCCGAGCCCGACGATCACCAGCGTCTTGGCCCCGAGTTCGTCCTCGCGAAGGCTGCGGTCGCCGATCATCGGCCGCCAGTGTTTTGCGCTCTGGTTGTCGCGGGCGAGATGGATCTGTCGGGTCAGCGCCAGGATCAGCGCCATGGCGTGCTCGGCGACCGCGCGCTCATTGGCCCCTTGGGCGCTGGCGAGCCGGATGCCGGCCTGCGCCAGCGCCGCCTTGTCGTACTGGTCCGTGCCGGCGCTGACCGACTGGATGAAGCGCAGGCGCGGCGACAGCCCGATCAGCTCGTTGCGCCACAGCCCCGACAGCACCAGCACATCGGCCTCGGCCGCGCGGGCCCTGAGTTCGTCGAGGCTGCGCGCCTCGAAACTTTTCGCCGAGCGGCCGCGCCTCGAAAACTCGGCCTGCAACTGATAGGCGGCATGGGCGAAGCCGATGGTCAGCTCGGATTCGGGCGGCAGGCTCGGCATGGTCGGGGTCCTTGGGGCTCGATGGCTACGACGTTAGAGCGTACTGATTTCGCATGGAAACACTTGCCGTCATCCCGGGCTTGCCCCGGGATCCATCGTAAGGCTCGGCGGCGCCCTAGGATGGATCCCGGAGCTGCGCGGCTGCGCCGCTTGTCCGGGATGACGCAATGTTTCCGATAGAAAAGGCAAAGGCTGCAAGCGCCGCCTCCAGCCGTTGCCATTCGTCCTCGCCGCCGGGCAGCCCGAAACGCAGCCAGCGCGAATCGTAGCGAAAACGCCGGACATAGATGCCGTGGCGGCCGAGATGGGCGAAGAGCGCGGCGGCGTGCGGCGTCTCCAGCAGGCGATAGAGCGACGTGCCGCCGACGACCGCGCCCTGAGAACCGAGCGAGGCGTCGAGCCGCGCAGCGGCCGTCTGCGTCGAAAGCGCCGCCGCAGCGAGCCAGCCTTGGTCGGCGAGCGCGGTCGCCGCAACGGCCAGCGCCGGTCCCGACACGGCCCAGGGGCCGAGGCCGGCGCGCAGGCGGGCGACCGTCTCCGGCTCCCCGACCGCAAAACCGACGCGCAGACCGGCCAGCCCATAGCTCTTGCCGAAGGAGCGCAGCGCGATCGCGCCCTGCGGCAAAGCCGGGACAAGGCTCGCCGCCGGGGTGAAATCGCAAAACGCCTCGTCGACGACCAGCAGACCGCCGCGCGCCCGGCATCGTTCGGCCAGCGCCGCCAGACGCTCGCGCGGCACGATCCGCCCATCGGGGTTGTTGGGATTGACCACGACCAGCGACGCCGCATCGCCGACGGCCTCCAGCGAGTCGATCTCGGCGACGGCGTGACCGCCCTTCCGCCAGGTCAGCGCGTGCTCGGCATAGGTCGGCCCCAGCACCGCGACCGGGCCTGCGCCCGCCAGCCGGGGCAGCATCTCGATCAGGATCTGCGTGCCGGGCGCGGCGACGATCCCGGCATGGCCCGGCAGGCGATAGGCCTTGCGCGCAGCTTGCAGCAGCGCCGCCTCCTCCGCCGCCCCCGGCAGGCGCTGCCACAGACTTAACGGCAGCGCCGGAAGCGGATAGGGATGCGGGTTGATGCCCGTGGAGAGATCGATCCAGGGCTCGGGCGCACCGGGAAACAGCGCCCGGGCCTGCGCGAGATCGCCGCCATGCCAGATCTCGTCCTCAGCCACCAAGGCCTCCACCCGAAAATGCCGCTCCGCAAACCTGCATGAACCTGTCCGATACCCTGCCCCTGGCATTGGCCGCCCTCGTGACCGAGGCCGCGCTCGGCTATCCTCAGGGCTTGTATGCGCGGATCGGCCATCCCGTCACCTGGCTTGGCGCGCTGATCGCCACGCTCGACAGGACATTGAACCGCGAGCGCGATTCCGCGATGCGGCGCAAGGCGGCGGGCGTCGCGGCGCTGCTGGCCCTGCTCGCCGTCACGCTGGTCGCGACACTGCTCCTCGTCAGGCTCTGCGGCCTGCTCGGCTCGTTCGCCTTGGCGCCGCTGGCGCTGCTGGCGTCGAGCCTCATCGCCCAGCGCAGCCTGCACGAGCATGTCGCGCGCGTCGCGGACGGGCTCGAAACCGGTCTGGCCGAAGGGCGAAGCGCCGTCTCGATGATCGTCGGCCGCGATCCCGAGAGCCTCGACGAGGCCGGCGTGGCCCGCGCCGCGATCGAGAGTCTGGCCGAGAATTTCTCCGATGGGATCGTTGCCCCGGCCTTCTGGCTTGCGGTCGGCGGTCTGCCCGGCATCGCGCTCTACAAGGCGGTCAACACCGCCGATTCGATGATCGGCCACAAGACGCCGCGCCATCTCGCCTTCGGCTGGGCCGCCGCCCGGCTCGACGACCTCGTCAACTTGCCCGCCTCGCGCCTGACGGCGCTGCTGCTGGTCGCATCGGCCGCCACCATGCCCGATGCCGACCCCGCCAACGCGTGGCGCGCCGTCCGGCGCGACGCCGGCCGCCACCGCTCGCCCAATGCCGGCTGGCCCGAGGCCGCGATGGCCGGCGCGCTCGGCTTGCGGCTGGCGGGACCGCGCATCTACGGCGCGGTCAGGGTCGAGGATGGCTGGATGGGCAACGGCCGGGCGGACGCGAACGCCGCCGATATCCGCCGGGCGCTGGCGCTCTATCGCCGCGCCTGCCTGCTGCTTTGGGGGCTTACGGCGGTCGGGGCTTTGACGGTTTTGGCCTGACGATCGTATTTGGCTGACCGGGCTCGGCTTGGCGAGGCCGGCCCTCTCCCCCACCCGACTTAGGCGCGGGGGAGAGACGGAGAGGGGTCTTTGGCGCCCTCGACCTTGTGCGGAAGCATGAGGGGGTGTGGGTGACGGGGCGTCTCGACATTGCGCAGCCCTGGGCGAAGACGCATCCTTTTGCTGGGAAGCTCTGACGCTGACGGCAATGGCTCCTCCCTTCCCCCTTGTGGGGAAGGGCATGGGGATGGGGGTGGTGACGCCTGGTGAGCGCTCGTCCAGTCGTTCGACCCCCACCCCAACCCCTCCCCACAAGGGGGGAGGGGCTCCCGCGTGCCTCTGATTCAAACCAAATCGCGAAGGAACACGACCTTGCCCACACCCGACCTCATCGTCGCGCTCGGCGACGCGCGCTACCGGGTCGAGCGGCCCTTCGGCTCATGGCCGCAGAATGCGGGCTTCGTCACCGATGTCACGGTCGATCCGCGCGGGCATATCTTCGTCATGCTCCGGCACGACCCGCTGCCGCATCCGGACGACCCGCGTGTGATCGAGCTCGCGCCGGACGGCAGCTATCTCAATGGCTGGGGCGGCGAGCTGATCGCGGATTCCCACATGCTGACGGCAGACGCGCAGGGCCGCATCCTCTGCGTCGACCGCGACATGCACGAGGTCATCATCTGTTCGGGCTCGGGCGAACGTCTCGGCGCGCTCGGCCAGCGCGGCGAACCGCTCTCGCCCTTCAACCACCCGACCGACGTGCATGTCTCGTCCTGGGGCGAGATCTACGTCTCGGACGGCTATGCCGCGAGCCGCATCCACCGCTTTTCCGCCTATGGCGTGCATCTCCAGAGCTGGGGCGAGCATGGTGCGGGCGATGGCCAGTTCGGCTGGCCGCATGCGATCTGGACCCATGCCGATGGCCGCGTCTGCGTCGTCGACCGCACGCAGAACCGCGTGCAGGTGTTCGACAATCTCGGCGGACACCTCGCGAGCTGGACGCATTTTTACCAGCCGGTCGGAATCTGGGGCGACGACGAGGGCAACACCTATGTCAGCGACATGGTGCCGAGCCTGCAGAAGATCGGCCCCGGCGGCGAAAAGCTCGGCCGCTGCCGGCCGATGCTGAACGGCGCGCACGGCATCTTCGGCACGCCGGAGGGAGACATCCTGCTGGCGGAAGGCAATCCAAGCCGGGTGACGCGGCTGGTGCGGCTCGACTAGCCGATCCCCTTCCCGTCATGCTCGGCCTTGTGCCGGGCATCCACGTCTTGGGCGTAGCGCTCGACGGCGCAAGACGTGGATGGTCGGGACAAGCCCGACCATGACGACTGAGGTTAGCGAACACCGGAAAAGACCATGACCGACCAGATCGTCTGGGACGCGACCCTGCTCGAAGTTGTTTTTGACGCGGCCGGCGAGCCGATCCTGCACACCGATGCCGCGTTACGGCGGGCAATGTCGGCGAGGCCCTGAAAGCCGCCGACGGCGTCATCGTCTCGACCGCGCTGATGCGGACGGACGCAAGGGACGGCGACGTGCTGCGCTGGGACGCCGACCTCTGCCGCCGCTACATGGACGCCGCGCGCGGCTGAAGCCGAACGCATTTTCGCGCGGAGCGGAGGTCCGGTGCGGCGGTCGGCGCGTATTGCAGGGTTACATCCCGGACGAGAGCAGATGACCAGACAGATCGCCATCATCGGTGCGGGCATGGCTGGCCTCGCCGCCGCGCACCGCTTCAGGGACGCAGGGCACGCGGTCACCCTGTTCGACAAGAGCCGCGGGCTCGGCGGCCGCATGGCGACACGGCGCGCAGGCGCGCTCCAGTTCGATCATGGCGCGCAGTATTTCACCGCCAGAGGCGAACGCTTCCGCGCGCTGGTCGATGGCTGGCTTGCCGGCGGGCAGGTCGGCGAATGGGATATCGGGTCTTATGTCGGCATGCCCGGCATGAGCGCGCCGGCGCGCGCCATGGCAGCAGGCTGCACCATCGTCGCCGGGAGCCAGATTGCTTCGCTTCATCGGGACGATGCCGGCTGGAGCATTCATGACGCCGGAGGCCCGGTCGCGACGCCGGGGAACGGCTCTTTCACTGCGGCCATCCTCGCCGTGCCCGCGCCGCAGGCGATCCCGCTCGCAGCCTCCGCCGGCATTGGCTGGAGCCCGATGCAGCAGGCGTCCTACGCGCCCTGCTGGGCCTTGATGCTTGCGTTCGACGAAAGCCTCGACCTGCCCTCCGACCGGATGCGCCCCGAGCACGCCGCCATCGGCTGGATCGCGCGCGATTCGAGCAAGCCCGGCCGCAGCCGCGAGACCGAGACGGTGGTCGTCCACGCCACGCCCGACTGGTCGCGCGCCAATCTGGAAGACGGCCCCGGCGACGTCGCGCCGCGCCTGCTCGCGGCCTTTCGCGACCTGAGCGGCATCGCGGCGCAGCCGGGCTTCATCGCCGCGCATCGCTGGCGCTATGCCCTTGTCGAGCGGACGGCCGGCCAGCCTTTCCTGTGGGACGAGGCCACGAATCTCGGAGCCTGCGGCGACTGGTGCCTCGGCCCCCGCGTCGAAGCCGCCTTCGAGAGCGGCGACGCGCTGGCCGAGGTCATGCTGGCGAATCTGGCCTAGCCGGCGGCGAGTTCCTCGGCCACGAACGCCCGAACTTCATCGGCCGCCACGCCCGGCGCGATGAAGCTGCGGCCGATGCCGCGCGCCAGGATGAAGGTCAGCACGCCGCGCTTCACCTTCTTGTCCTGCGCCATGGCGGCGACGATCTCGTCGGCGCTCCCAGCCCCACCCGGCACCTGCCGCAAGCGGCTCGGCAGGCCGACGGCATCGAGATGACGCGCGACGCGGACCGCATCCTGACCCGGGCACAGGCCCAGCCGCTGCGAGAAACGGAAGGCGAGCGCCAGCCCGATCGCCACCGCCTCGCCATGGACCAGCCGGGCCGAATCATAGGCTGTCAGCCGCTCCAGCGCATGCGCGAAGGTGTGGCCGAGATTGAGCAAGGCGCGGTCGCCCTCCTCGCGTTCGTCGCGCGCGACGATGGCGGCCTTCGCCCGGCAGGCGACGGCGACCGCATGGTCGCGCTCGGGTCCGCCCGCGATGATCCGGCTCCAGTTGGCCTCGCACCAGTCGAAGAAGCCGGGATCGTCGATCAGGCCGTATTTCACCACCTCGGCATAGCCCGCCTTGAACTCGCGCTCGCTCAGCGTATCGAGCAGCGCCGTGTCGGCGATCACCAGCGCCGGCTGATGAAACGCTCCAATCAGGTTCTTGCCGTGGCTGGAATTGATGCCGGTCTTGCCGCCGACGGAGGAATCGACCTGCGCCAGCAGGCTGGTCGGGATCTGAATGAGCCGCACCCCGCGCCGCAGGATCGCCGCCGCGAACCCCGTCAGATCGCCGACGACGCCGCCGCCGAGCGCCACGACGATGTCGTTGCGCTCGATCTTCGCCGCCAGAAGCGCGTCGCAGAGCGCGAAAAGCTGGGCATAGGATTTCGAGGCCTCGCCGGGCGGGATCGTGATCCGGATCGATGCGATGCCGGCCTGATGCAGGCTCGCCTCCAGCGCCGGCGCATGCAGCGCGGCCACGGTCCCGTCAGTGACGAGCGCGACCTTCGCGCCCGGCGCGAGATCGCCGATCAGCCCGGCCGCCTCGCAGAGCAGATGGCGGCCGATATGGATGTCGTAGGCGCGGCCCTCCAGCGCGACGGAGACGCCGATCCGCGCGCCGGGTTGCTCATTGGCGGGAATGGTCATGAGGCTTCCGCGCGGCTGGCCAGCGTCCGCAGCAGCGCATCGAGCGCCACTACCGCATCCTCGACGACGACGTCATGGGGCGCATCGCGCGAGGTCAGGGTCAGGTCGGCCAGCGCATAGACCGGCTCGCGCTCGGCCAGCATGCGCCGCATCGTGGCGTCGGGGTCGGCGGTCTGCAGCAAAGGCCGGTTGGCGCGCTTGCGCACCCGCCGCATCAGCACCTCGGGCTCGGCCTTGAGCCAGATCGAGATGCCGAGCCGGGCGATTTTTTCGCGCGTTTCGGAGTTCATGAAGGCGCCGCCGCCGGTCGCCAGAACCAGCGGCGCGCGCGTCGCAAGGATGCGGCTGATGACGCGGCGCTCGCCGTCGCGGAACTCGCTCTCGCCGCGCTGGGCGAAAATCTCGGGGATCGTCATGCCGGCCGCCGTCTCGATCTCGACATCGGCATCGACGAAGGGCAGGCCGAGCTTCGCGCCGAGCCTGCGGCCGACCGAACTCTTGCCCGAGCCCATCATGCCGACGAGCACGATCGCGCGCGAGCCCAGCGCATGGCGCAGGGCGTCGCGGTCGATGGTCTCTGCGGTCTCCACGATCGTCACTTTGGCGTTATCCTCGAAAGCCGCTTTAGCATGACCGATCGCGCGGCGTCATGCCCCTACCCGCGCCCTCATCCGGGTGCGATTGCAGGCTGCCGTGGCCCGGCTGCCCTTGCGTCCGCAAGGTCCGATCGGGAATAACCGGGAGGTTCCGGTGCGAATCGGGACGTGACATCCGCAAAGGTCGCCGCGCGTGCCGACGCTGTTCAGATTCGTCGCCATCCTCGCCATACTGGGCGGGCTCGTCTTTGGCGGCATGGTCGCGCTCGTCACCTTCGTGACGCCGGAGCCGCGCGAAATCACCGAAACGGTTCCCCCGGCGAAACTCCAGCCGAAATGAGCCGGCTGTCGCAACAGCGGCTGAAGAGCTTCCTCGACATGCTGGCGGCCGAGCGCGGCGCGGCCCGCAACACGCTCGACGCCTATGAGCGCGACGTCTCGGATTACATCATCTTCCTCGGCTCGCGCGCGCTCGCGGACGCGACCTCCGACGACATTCGCGGCTGGCTCGCCGACATCGCATCGCGTGGGCTGAAAGCCTCATCGGCGGCGCGCCGGCTCTCGGCCGTCCGCCAGTTCCACCGTTTCCTCTACACCGAGGGGCTGTCGCAGACCGATCCGGCGGCAGCCTTGCAGGGTCCGCGCCAAGGCCGTCCCTTGCCGAAGGTTGTCTCGGTTGCGGCCGTCGACCGCCTGCTCGAGACCGCTCGCCTCGCTTGCGAGGTCGAGGGGCTGACGCCGGCCGGGCGGCTGCGGGCGCTGCGGATGCGCTGCCTGATCGAAATGCTTTACGCCACCGGCCTGCGCGTTTCGGAACTCATCGCCCTGCCCCGCTCGGCGGCTGCGACGCGCGAGCGTTTCCTGATCGTGCGCGGCAAGGGCGACAAGGACCGGCTGGTGCCACTGAACGAGCCGGCGCGCGCCGCAGCGAGGGCCTGGCTCGACGCGCTGAAGGAGGCCGGACAGGCGGAGGGGCGCTGGCTCTTCCCGTCGGACGCCGAAAGCGGCCACCTGACGCGTCAGGCCTTCGCCCGCGACCTGAAGACGCTCGCCGGCGCGGCGGGGCTTTCGGCCGCCGCGATGAGCCCGCATGTGCTGCGCCACGCCTTCGCCAGCCATCTCCTGCAGAACGGCGCGGATTTGCGCGTCGTGCAGGAACTGCTCGGCCACGCCGACATCGCCACGACCCAGATCTACACCCATGTCCTCGACGAACGCCTGAAAAGCATGGTCCGCGACCTGCATCCGCTGGCCGACGAGGGCTGAGCGGCTGTCGGGCTTGCGCCCGGGCATTCGCTCCCGTAACCCCAAAGCACGACCCGCCGGCAGTCCCACGCTCCATGTCCGCCTCGATCACCGACCGCTATGCAGCCCTCGTCGAGACGGGCGCCATCGAACGCGACCCGGCGCAGGTCGCGGTGGTCCGGCGGCTGGCCGCGCTGGAAGAGGCGCTCGCGACCCGCCGGCTCGCCCGCAAGAGCAGCGCGCTCGGCTGGCTGCTCGGGCGCGGCAAGGCGACGGCCGAGCCGCCGAAGGGGCTCTACATCTGGGGTTCGGTCGGGCGCGGCAAGACCATGCTGATGGACCTGTTCTACGACGCCTCCCCGGTCGAGAAGCGGCGGCGCGTGCATTTCCACGAGTTCCTGGCCGACGTCCATGGCCGCATCCACGCCTATCGCCAGCGCCTCAAGGCCGGCGAGGTCAGGGAGCCCGACCCGATCGCGCCTGTCGCCGCGCAACTGGCCGAGGAGGCGGGCCTGCTCTGCTTCGACGAGTTCACCGTCACCGACATCGCCGACGCGATGATCCTGGGGCGGCTGTTCACGGCCCTGTTCGCGGCCGGCGTCGTCGTGGTCGCAACCTCCAATGTCGAGCCGTCGCGGCTCTATGAGGGCGGGTTGAACCGCGCCTTGTTCCTGCCTTTCATCGCGCTTTTGACCGGCAAGGTCGAGGTTGTGCGCCTCGACGCGCGCACCGACTTCCGGCTGGAAAAGCTCGGCGGCGCGCCGACCTATCATGTCCCGGCCGACGCGGCGGCGACCGCCGCGCTCGACACGGCCTTCAGGCGGCTGTCTGGCGCGGCGCGGGGCCAGCGCCTCGTGCTCGACGTCAAGGGCCATGACTTCGTCGTGCCGCAGGGAGCCGGCGGCGTGGCGCGGGCGTCCTTTGAGGATCTCTGCGCGCAGGCCTATGGCGCGTCGGATTACATCGCGCTGGCCCAGCGCTTCCACACGCTGGTGCTCGACGGGGTGCCGGCCATGGGCCAAGACCGCCGCAACGAGGCCAAGCGCTTCATCATCCTGATCGATACGCTCTACGAGCACCATGTGAAGCTCGTCGTCTCGGCGGAAGCCGAGCCGCAGCATCTCTACAAGGCGAGCCAGGGCCGAGAAGCCTTCGAGTTCGACCGCACCGTCTCGCGGCTGATCGAGATGCGCTCGCAGGACTATCTCGCGCTCCCGCATGGCCGGCCCGACTCCGCCGCCAGCGGCGACAGCGGCGGACTGGTCGAGACCTGAGCGATGGCGCAGCGCGAGCCGAGCGAAACCCGCATCCTCTCGGTCGCCAGCGAGCATCTGCGCCAGTTCGGCCTGAAGCGCTTCACCGTCGTCGCCGTCGCCGAAGAAGCGGGCATGACGCATGCCAATGTCTACCGCTACTTCCCGTCGCGCGCCGCGCTGGTCGACGCCGTCGTCGATGTCTGGCTGAAGGCGACCGAGCGCCGCCTCGCCGACATCGCCGATGGGCCCGACCCCGCCAGCGACAAGCTGGAACGGTTGATCCTGGCTCTGGCCAAGGGCAATCGCGATCTGCTCGTCGATGATCCGCATCTCTTCGCAGCGTTGTCGCAGGCGGTGGCGAAGCGCCACGCCATCAGCCGGCGCAACCGGACGCGCGTCCGGGCGCTGTTCGAGCGCGTCATCGACGAGGGCATCGCATCGGGCGCCTTCGAGCCGCGTGATCGCGACAGGGCGATCGCCTTCGTCATCGACGCCACCCATCGCTTCATCCACCCGGCCGCTCTGGCGCTGGAGGCCGACGTGCCGCAGGCCTCCGTCGATGCCCGGCTGGCGGCGCTGATACGCGTGGCGCTGCGCGTTCTGGAAGCCGGAATCATCTGATATTTCGAAACAAGTTACGATTTTTGTAAATTGTAACTGACTGTTTTTGCCGCAATCGGGCGCTATTGTTGAAGGATGGGCGACGCAAGTCATTGAAATCGCAACATGCACGACCTGCGCAACGACCGGAAAATGCTTTGCCGCCGAAGCCGGCGGCCAAACCCGCAAGGGTTGCGGCAAAACCCCGGTTTGGGTCAAAGGAACGCACGGTTTCGCCGGCTCGCCGGCCTCTCGCAGCGCTAAGGACAAGGACTAGGCAATGGCCCGCAAGAAGATCGCCCTCATCGGCGCCGGCCAGATCGGCGGCACGCTCGCTCACCTCGCCGGCCTGAAGGAACTGGGCGACGTCGTCCTGTTCGACATCGCCGAGGGCATCCCGCAGGGCAAGGGCCTCGACATCGCCGAATCCGCACCGGTCGACGGCTTCGATGCCGCCTATACCGGCACCCAGTCCTATGCCGACATCGCAGGCGCCGATGTCGTCATCGTCACGGCCGGCGTGCCGCGCAAGCCCGGAATGAGCCGCGACGATCTGATCGGCATCAACCTCAAGGTGATGAAGGCGGTCGGCGAGGGCATCAAGGCGCATGCGCCGAACGCCTTCGTGATCTGCATCACCAACCCGCTCGACGCCATGGTCTGGGCGCTGCAGAAGTTCTCCGGCCTCAAGCCCAACATGATCTGCGGCATGGCCGGCGTGCTGGATTCGGCCCGCTTCCGCCACTTCCTCGCCGACGAGTTCAAGGTCTCGGTCAAGGACGTCTCGGCCTTCGTGCTCGGCGGCCATGGCGACGACATGGTGCCGCTGGTGCGCTATTCCGGCGTCGCCGGCATCCCGCTGCCCGACCTCGTCACCATGGGCTGGACCACTCAAGGCCGGCTCGACGCCATCGTCGAGCGCACCCGCAAGGGCGGCGGCGAAATCGTCAACCTGCTCAAGACCGGCTCGGCCTTCTATGCGCCCGCCGCGTCCGCCATCGCGATGGCCGAGAGCTATCTCAAGGACCAGAAGCGCGTTCTGCCCTGCGCTGCGGCGTTGACCGGCCAGTACGGCGTCAAGGACATGTTCGTCGGCGTGCCGGTGGTGATCGGCGCCGGTGGCGTCGAGAAGATCGTCGAGATCGGCCTCGATGGCGACGAAAAGGCGATGCTGGAGAAGTCGGTCGCCTCGGTCCAGACCCTGATCGACGCCTGCAAGACCGTCGATCCGTCACTGGCGTGAAATAGGGGCAGTCGACAATCGGCAGTGGGCAGTCGTGAAACGCGCCACCTACTCTTCCGACTGCCTACTGCCCATTGCCGACTGCCAATCTCTCCTGAGGAACGATCCCCATGAACATCCACGAATACCAAGGCAAGGCGGTCCTCAAGGAGTACGGCGCGCCGGTCTCCGCCGGCTTTCCGGCGCTGACGGTCGCGGAGGCCGTCGAGGGCGCACGCAAGCTGCCCGGCCCGCTTTATGTGGTGAAGAGCCAGATCCATGCCGGCGGCCGCGGCAAGGGCAAGTTCAAGGAACTGGGCCCCGACGCCAAGGGCGGCGTGCGCCTCGCCAAATCGGTCGAGGAGGTCGAGAGCCACGCCAGAGAGATGCTCGGCAACACGCTGGTCACCGCCCAGACCGGCGAGGCCGGCAAGCAGGTCAACCGCCTCTACATCGAGGACGGCTCCGACATCGCCAAGGAGTTCTACCTCTCGGCGCTGGTCGATCGCGAGACCTCGCGCGTCGCCTTCGTCGTCTCGACCGAGGGCGGCATGGACATCGAGGCCGTCGCCCATGACACGCCGGAAAAGATCGAGACCTTCTCGGTCGATCCCGCCACCGGCATCATGCCCCATCACGGCCGCACCATGGCCCGCATCCTCGGCCTCACCGGCGACCAGGCCAAGCAGGCCGGCACGGTTCTGGGCCAAATCTACACCGCGTTCGTGTCCAAGGACATGGACATGCTGGAGATCAACCCGCTGATCGTGACGACGCAGGGCCAGATCAAGTGCCTCGACGCCAAGATCTCGTTCGATTCGAACTCGCTCTACCGTCATCCCGAGATCGTCGCCCTGCGCGACACCACCGAGGAAGACGACAAGGAGATCGAAGCCTCGAAATACGACCTCGCCTATATCGCGCTCGACGGCACGATCGGCTGCATGGTCAACGGCGCCGGCCTCGCCATGGCGACGCTCGACATCATCCAGCTCTATGGCGAAAGCCCTGCGAACTTCCTCGATGTCGGCGGCGGCGCGACGGAGGAGAAGGTCACGGCGGCGTTCAAGATCATCACCGCCGATCCGAAGGTGAAGGGCATCCTGGTCAACATCTTCGGCGGCATCATGAAGTGCGACGTCATCGCGCGCGGCGTCATCGCCGCCGTGAAGGCGGTCGGGCTCGAGGTGCCGCTGGTGGTGCGTCTCGAAGGCACCAACGTCCAGGAAGGCAAGGACATCATCTCGTCCTCGGGCCTGAACGTGATCTCCGCCGACGATCTCGACGACGCCGCCCAGAAGATCGTCGCCGCGATCAAGAAGGCCTGAGGAGAAACCATGTCCATCCTGATCGACAAGAACACCAAGGTCATCTGCCAGGGCTTCACCGGCAAGAACGGCACCTTCCATTCCGAGCAGGCGATCGCCTATGGCACGCAGATGGTCGGCGGCACCTCGCCGGGCAAAGGCGGCTCGCTTCATCTCGGCCTGCCCGTCTTCGACAGCGTCCACGAGGCACGCGACAAGACCGGCGCCACGGCGTCCGTCGTCTATGTCCCGCCCCCGGGCGCGGCCGACGCGATCTGCGAGGCGATCGACGCCGAGATCCCGCTGATCATCTGCATCACGGAAGGGATTCCGGTGCTCGACATGGTGCGCGTCAAGCGCTCGCTTGTCGGCTCCAGATCGCGCCTGATCGGGCCCAACTGCCCCGGCGTCGTCACCGCCGGCGAGAGCAAGATCGGCATCATGCCGGCCAACATCTTCAAGCCCGGCTCGGTCGGCATCGTCTCGCGCTCGGGCACGCTGACCTATGAGGCGGTGTTCCAGACCACGCGCGAGGGGCTGGGCCAGACGACCGCCGTCGGCATCGGCGGCGACCCGGTCAAGGGCACCGAGTTCATCGACATGCTGGAGATGTTCCTGGCCGACGACAAGACCGAGTCGATCGTGATGATCGGCGAGATCGGCGGCTCGGCCGAGGAGGACGCGGCGCAGTTCATCAAGGACGAGGCCAAGCGCGGCCGCAAGAAGCCGATGGTCGGCTTCATCGCCGGCCGCACGGCTCCCCCCGGCCGCCGCATGGGCCATGCCGGCGCGATCATCTCGGGCGGCAAGGGCGGCGCGGAAGACAAGATCGCGGCGATGGAATCAGCCGGCATCCGGGTCTCGCCCTCGCCGGCGCGCCTTGGAAAGACCTTGGTGGACGTGTTGAAGGGCTGAGAATTGGGGTCTCCCTTCCCCTTGTGGGGAAGGGTTGGGGATGGGGGTGGTCCCGCTTGGCGAGCGCTCACCGGGCGGCGCGCCCCCCACCCCTGCCCCTCCCCACAAGGGGGAGGGGTTCAGGTCGCGGTTCCGGTACGAAGATTAGGAAGGCAGGACAAAGCCATGGCTCGCCAGGACATCAACGAGGCTCTCGCCCAGACGGGTTTCCTCTATGGCGGCAACGCGGCCTATATCGAGGATCTCTACGCCCGCTACCAGGCCGATCCCAAATCGGTCGACGAGCAGTGGCAGGGCTTCTTCGGCGGCCTGAAGGATGATGGCGCGTCGATCGTCCAGAACGCCAAGGGCGCGTCCTGGGCCAAACCGAACTGGCCTGTCCACGCCAATGGCGAGCTCGTCTCGGCGCTCGACGGCAACTGGGCCGTGGTCGAGAAGGTCGTGTCCGACAAGCTGAACGGCAAGGCCAGGGCTGCGGGCGCCACGATCAGCGCCTCCGACGTGCAGCAGGCGACACGCGATTCCGTGCGCGCCATCATGCTGATCCGCGCCTACCGCATGCGCGGCCATCTCCATGCCAAGCTCGATCCGCTCGGCATCGAACAGCGCACCGATTCCGAGGAACTGTCTCCGGCAGCCTTCGGCTTCGGCGAGGCCGATCTCGACCGCAAGATCTTCATCGACAACGTGCTGGGTCTGGAGTTCGCGACCATCCGCGAGATGACCGCGATCCTGCAGCGCACCTATTGCAACACCATCGGCATCGAGTTCATGCACATCTCCGATCCGGAGCAGAAGGCATGGCTGCAGGAGCGGATCGAGGGGCCTGACAAGGAGATCGCCTTCACGCGCGAGGGCAAGAAGGCGATCCTGAACAAGCTCGTCGAGGCCGAAGGCTTCGAGAAGTTCATCGACCTGAAATACACCGGCACCAAGCGCTTCGGCCTCGATGGCGGCGAGGCGCTGATTCCGGCGCTGGAACAGATCATCAAGCGTGGCGGCGCGCTCGGCGTGCGCGACATCGTCTTCGGCATGGCCCATCGCGGCCGCCTCAACGTGCTCACCCAGGTGCTCGGCAAGCCGCATCGCGCGCTCTTCCACGAGTTCAAGGGCGGCTCGTTCGCGCCAGACGACGTCGAGGGCTCGGGCGATGTCAAATATCATCTGGGCGCATCGAGCGACCGCGAGTTCGACGGCAACAACGTCCACGTCTCGCTGACCGCCAACCCCTCGCATCTGGAAATCGTCGATCCTGTCGTGCTCGGCAAGGTCCGCGCCAAGCAGGATCAGTTCGGCGACATCGTCGAGCGCTCCAAGGTCCTGCCGCTGCTGCTGCATGGCGACGCGGCCTTCGCCGGGCAGGGCGTGGTCGCCGAGTGCCTTGGCCTGTCGGGCCTGAAGGGCCACAAGACCGGCGGCTCGATCCATTTCATCGTCAACAACCAGATCGGTTTCACCACCTATCCGCGCTATTCGCGGTCCTCGCCCTATCCGTCGGATGTGGCGAAAATGGTCGAGGCGCCGGTCTTCCATGTAAACGGCGACGATCCGGAGGCGGTCGTCTTCGCGGCCAAGATCGCGATCGAGTTCCGGCAGAAATTCCACAAGCCGGTCGTGGTCGACATGTTCTGCTACCGCCGCTTCGGCCATAACGAGGGCGACGAGCCGGGCTTCACCCAGCCGCTGATGTACCGCAAGATCCGCGGCCACAAATCGACGCTGGAGCTCTACACCGCCAAGCTCGTCGAGGAGGGCGTGATCGCGCCCGGCGAGGTCGACGAGATGCGGGCCGCCTGGAAGGCGAAGCTCGAGATCGAATTCGACGCCGGCCAGTCCTTCAAGCCCAACAAGGCCGACTGGCTCGACGGCCGCTGGGCCGGGATGAAGGCGATCCGCGCCGACGAGGACGATCCGCGCCGCGGCGCGACCGGCGTTCCCGCCGCCGTGCTCAAGGAGATCACCGAGAAGATCACGGCGGTGCCCGCCGGCTTCAACCTCCACAAGACGATCCAGCGCTTCCTCGACAACCGCAAGAAGGCGGTCGAGTCCGGCCAGGGCGTCGACTGGGCCACCGCCGAATCGCTGGCCTTCGGCTCGCTCCTGCTCGACGGCCACCCGGTCCGGCTCTCGGGCCAGGACTGCGAGCGCGGCACCTTTTCGCAGCGGCATTCGGTGCTGATCGATCAGGAGACCGAGGCCCGCCACACCTCGCTGAACCATATCCGCGACGGCCAGTCGCGCTACGAGGTCATCAACTCGATGCTCTCGGAAGAGGCCGTGCTCGGCTTCGAATACGGCTACACCCTTTCGGAGCCCAACGCCCTGACCTGCTGGGAAGCGCAGTTCGGCGACTTCGCCAATGGGGCGCAGGTCGTGTTCGACCAGTTCATCTCGTCGGGCGAGCGCAAATGGCTGCGTATGTCGGGCCTCGTCTGCCTGCTGCCGCATGGCTATGAGGGTCAGGGGCCGGAGCACTCCTCGGCCCGGCTGGAGCGCTTCCTGCAGATGTGCGCCGAGGACAACATGCAGGTCGCCAACTGCTCGACTCCGGCGAGCTATTTCCACATCCTGCGCCGGCAGCTCAAGCGCGACTTCCGCAAGCCGCTGATCCTGATGACGCCGAAATCGCTGCTGCGCCACAAGCGCTGCGTCTCGACGCTTGATGAGCTGGCCGAGGGCTCGAGCTTCCACCGCGTGCTGCATGACGACGCCGAGCGCGGCGCCTCGACCACCAAACTGGTCAAGGATTCCAAGATCCGACGCGTCGTGCTGTGCTCGGGCAAGGTCTATTTCGACCTGCTGGAGGAGCGCGAGAAGCGCGGGCTGGACGATGTCTATCTGATGCGCGTCGAGCAGCTCTACCCGTTCCCGCTGAAGTCGCTGGCGCAGGAACTGGCGCGCTTCAAGGGCGCGGACGTGGTCTGGTGCCAGGAGGAGCCCAAGAACATGGGCTCATGGACCTTCGTCGAGCCCTATCTCGAATGGGTGCTCGGCCATGCCGGCTCGAAGTCGAAACGGCCGCGCTATGTCGGCCGTCCGGCCTCGGCCGCGACCGCGACCGGCCTGATGTCGAAGCACCTCGCCCAGCTCAGCGCGTTCCTCGACGAAGCCTTCGCGGCCTGATCGCAGACGATATCAAGAGACCCGAAAAGAGGCCTGACATGGCGACTGAAATCCGCGTTCCCACCCTCGGCGAATCCGTCTCCGAGGCGACCATCGGCAAGTGGTTCAAGAAGCCCGGCGACACGGTGAAGGCCGACGAGCCGCTTGTCGAGCTCGAGACCGACAAGGTGACGCTCGAGGTCAACGCGCCGGCGGCCGGCGTGCTCGGCGAGATCGTCGCCAAGGAAGGCGAGACCGTCGGCGTCAGCGCGCTGCTCGGCATGATCTCGGCAGGAGACGGCAAGGCCGCAGCGCCCGCGCCGAAGGCCGACGCCGCCGTGGCGCAGGCCGCCGGCAAGGCCGGCGAGACCACGAGCGCCGCCGCCGAGAAGAAGTCAGGCGAGATCGCCGGCGACACGCAGATCAAGGCCGCGACCAAGGCCGGCGATTCAGGACCGGCCGTCGGCCGTCTCGCCGCCGAGAGCGGCGTCGATCCGTCCTCGGTCAGCGCCTCGGGCAAGGATGGCCGCGTCACCAAGGGCGACATGCTGGCGGCGATCGCGACCGGCGGCCAGGCCGCGCCGGCAGCGACGCCCGCTCCCGTGCAGGTCCGCGCACCGTCGGCCCCGGACGACGCCTCGCGCGAAGAGCGCGTCAAGATGACCAAGCTGCGCCAGACCATCGCGCGCCGCCTCAAGGAGGCGCAGGCGACGGCCGCGATGCTGACGACCTTCAACGAGGTCGACATGTCGGCGGTGATGGCCCTGCGCAACCAGTACAAGGACGTGTTCGAGAAGAAGCACGGCGTGAAGCTGGGCTTCATGGGCTTCTTCGTGAAGGCCTGCGTGCAGGCGCTGAAGGAGATCCCCTCGGTCAACGCCGAGATCGACGGGACCGACATCGTCTACAAGAACTACTATCATGTCGCGGTCGCCGTCGGCACCGACAAGGGCCTCGTCGTCCCCGTGGTGCGCGACGCCGACCAGCTCTCCATCGCCGGCGTAGAGAAGAAGATCGGCGAACTCGGCAAGAAGGCCCGCGACGGCGCTCTCAAGATCGAGGACATGCAGGGCGGCACCTTCACCATCTCGAATGGCGGCGTCTACGGCTCGCTGATGTCGACGCCGATCCTGAACGCGCCGCAATCGGCGATCCTCGGCATGCACAAGATCCAGGAGCGCCCGATGGTGGTCGGCGGACAGATCGTGGTGCGGCCGATGATGTATCTGGCGGTCTCCTACGACCACCGCATCATCGACGGCAAGGAAGCCGTGACCTTCCTGGTGCGGATAAAGGAGGCGCTGGAGGATCCGGCAAGGTTGGTGCTGGATCTGTGAGGCTTAGGACCGGCCGCTGTGCAGAGCTGGATCGCCCTATCGGAGATTATTCGTAATCTGGGGCTGGCGCTTGCTGCATTTGGCGGCGTCTACCTTGCGTGGCGAAAACTGATACCGGAGTTGCGCTTGGCGGGAACGGCTGCCGTCAAGACCGAACTGGACCGCCGCGGCCATGTCTACGAGCTTTTCAATCGGGCGGTCGGCCAGTTGTCTGACGAGCGCCTTGAGGTCCGGCTGGGCGCTATATACGTTCTGCGCGAACTGGGCCGGGACTTTCCCGATCTAGCCAATCCAGTGTTCGAACTGCTCGGTACACATCTGCGCGAGCGCGCTCGGGACTATGGCGAGAACGAGCCGCCGATCGATGTTCAAGAGATCGCAGCGACATTGAGAATGAGGATTGCAAAAGATGCCGATCCGAAATGACCTCTCGTCTCTAGCGCCTGTCCTGAAGCTCAATGGCGCGTTCATTCGCAGAGTCGACCTTAGCGACGCAATTCTCCGAGGCGCCAATCTGTCTCGCGCGGATGCGAGCGGAGCCTTGTTCAGGAACTCTGATTTTGCAGGCGCCAATCTTGAGGGCACCATCCTCAAGGGGGCGGACCTGACGGGCGCCGTCAATCTTACGGAAGAACAACTGGCCGTCGCGATCATCGACGATGGAACGCGCCTCCCGGCGTACATCGATGCGTCAAAACTCGGCCGTCTGACGACGGCTGGTCATCAGTAAGCGGAAATCTGTCTAAATGTCCTACGATCTCGTCGTCATCGGAACCGGCCCCGGCGGCTATGTCTGCGCCATTCGCGCGGCCCAGCTCGGCCTCAAGGTCGCGGTCGTCGAAAAGCGCAAGAGCCATGGCGGCACCTGCCTGAATGTCGGCTGCATCCCGTCCAAGGCGCTGCTGCACGCCTCGGAGATGTTCGAGGAGGCGGGCCACACCTTCCCGAGCCTCGGCATCACGGTGGGCAAGCCCAAGCTCGATCTCAAGCAGATGATGGTCCACAAGCAGGAGACCGTCGACGCGAACGTCAACGGCGTCGCCTTCCTGCTGAAGAAGAACAAGATCGAGCCCTTCCACGGCACGGCGAGCATCCCGGCCGCCGGCAAGGTCGTCGTCACGGCCGAGGACGGCAAGACGCAGGAGCTGGAAACCAAGGCGATCGTGATCGCGACCGGCTCGGAATCGACCGCGCTGCCCGGCGTCGACATAGACGAGAAGACCGTCGTCACCTCGACCGGCGCGCTCGAACTCGGCGCTGTTCCCAAGGAGCTCCTGGTCGTCGGCGCGGGCGTGATCGGGCTCGAGATCGGTTCGGTCTGGAGCCGGCTCGGGGCCAAGGTCACGGTCGTCGAGTATCTCGACCGCATCCTGCCCGGCATGGATGACGAGATCGCCAAGCAGTTCCAGCGCATCCTGCAGAAGCAGGGCTTCGAGTTCCATCTCGGCTCGAAGGTCACAAAGGTCGACATGGCCAAGAAGGGCGGCGCGACCGTTACCGTCGAGCCCGCCGCCGGCGGCGAGGGAAAGACGCTGTCGGCCGACATCGTGCTGGTCGCGATCGGCCGCCGGCCCAACACCGAAGGCCTGGGACTGGAGGCAGCCGGCGTCGCCACAGAGCGCGGCCGCGTCGTCATCGACGATCATTTCGCGACCAATGTCGCCGGTATCTACGCCATCGGCGACGTAGTGCGCGGCCCGATGCTCGCCCACAAGGCCGAGGACGAGGGCATGGCCGTCGCCGAGATCATCGCCGGCAAGGCGGGCCATGTGAACTACGACGCCATCCCCGGCATCATCTACACCGCGCCGGAAGTCGCCGCGATCGGCAGGACCGAGGAGGAGCTGAAGGCGGCCGGCGTCGCCTACAAGGTCGGCAAATTCCCGTTCACCGCCAATGGCCGCGCCCGCGCCATGCGCCACACCGACGGCTTCGTGAAGGTGCTGGCCGACGCTGCGACCGACCGCGTGCTCGGCTGCCACATCATCGGCCCCCATGCCGGCGACCTGATCGCCGAGGTGACAGTGCTGATGGAGTTCGGCGGCTCGTCGGAAGACCTCGCCCGCACCTGCCACGCCCATCCGACGCTCTCGGAAGCGGTCAAGGAAGCCGCGATGGCGGTCGAGAAGCGCCAGATCCATATGTGAGCGCGGGCGAGCCTTCAGCTGTCGGCGACGGGCGGCTCGAACGACATGATGCGTCTCAGGAAACCGTCGAAGAGCGGCACGGTGAACGCCGTGTCGCCATGCGACGGCGCATAGACCATGCCCTTGGTAATCAAGTTGTTGCGGATAGGCGCCGCCGAGGTCACCCGCCGGCCCAGCGCTTCGGCGATGTCGCCGGAACGGTGCGGGCCGGGGCCCAGTTCGGCCATAGCGCGGGCATAGGATTTTTCCGCTGGCGTCAGGCGGTCGAAGCGCACCCGGAAGAAGCTGGCGTCGAGTTCCGCGAGCGCGTTGATGGTGGCGCGCCGAGCATCCTCGCGCGTGATCGGCGTGGCGGCCGCGACGTTCCAGCAGTGCTTGCCCCATTCCTGCAGGAAGTAGGGGTAACCCAGCGTCTGCCCGAGAACCTCGTCGATCGCTTCGGGTTCGTAGCTGACGCCTTCCCTGCCGGCCGGCACGCACAAAGCGGAGATCGCGGCCGCCTCATCCAGCCGGTCGACCCGGACGAATGAGAACAGGCGCTCGGCATAGGACTTGGCGCGGCCGGTCTGCCCGAGGAGTTGCGGAAGGCCTGCCGCCATCATCGTCACCGGCAACTGCATTTGGCTCGATGCGTGCAAGGCCGTGATCAGCGACGCCAGCTGCTCCTCGACGACATATTGCAGTTCATCGACATAGAGCACGATGGCCGTATCGGCTGCGCGCGCGGCTTCGCCGATTGCGCGCAGCAGCGCGGTCAGATCGCTGTCGAGATCGCCGCTATCGGCGAGGCCGCGCACGGGCTCGACATCTATTCCGACCTCCACGTCACCATACTTCAGCTTCATCGCGCCGACGAAACCCGCCAGCCCGGCCAATGCGCGTCCGATCAGGGCCTTGCCCGCTTCGACATGGCTCAGGCGCAGCAACAACGCACGAATGGCGGGCCCAAGCATGGCCGGCAGCGAGCGTCCCTCGGGAGCCTCGATCTGAATGCTTTCCAGGCCGCGAGCCTCCGCATCCAGACGAAAGCGGTTGAGCAGCACCGTCTTCCCGACGCCGCGCAAACCGTAAAGGATGATGCTGCGGCTCGACCGACGGGCACGGATTCGATCCAACGCGACTGCGGCCTCCTCGATCAACGCATCGCGGCCCGCGAGCTCGGGCGGGGGCGTTCCAGCGCCCGGCGCGTAGGGATTAATGCGCGGGTCCATTTATCGCGATCTTATCTTGAGTTATCGAATTTCGATAAGGTAGGATAATTTTGCGATAGCCGCAAGGTAATCGCGGTCGCGACCTACCCCCGCCGCGCCCGAAATGCCGTCACCGTGTTCCGCAGCAGACAGGCGATCGTCATCGGGCCCACCCCGCCCGGCACCGGCGTGATCGCGCCTGCCACCTCCACGGCCTCGGCGAAGTCCACGTCGCCGACCAGCTTGCCGTCGGGCAGGCGGTTGATGCCGACATCGATCACCGTCGCGCCCGGCTTGATCCAGTCGCCTTTGACGAAACCCGGCCGCCCGACCGCGGCCACCACGATGTCGGCGCGCCTGACCACGCTGGCCAGGTCGCGCGTGCGCGAATGGGCGATCGTCACCGTGCAGTCGGCCTGGAGCAGGAGTTGCGCCACCGGGCGGCCGACGAGTTCCGAGCGGCCGATCACCACGGCCTCCAGCCCCGCCAGCGTCGTCAGCGCCTGCTTCAGAAGCAGCATGCAGCCGAGCGGCGTGCAGGGCACGAGCAGCGTCGCGCCGCTTGCCTTGCCGCTCGCCAGCCTGCCGGCATTGACCGGGTGCAGCCCGTCGACATCCTTGGCGGGGTCGATCGAGTCGATGATGACGCCGGTGTCGATGTGTTTCGGCAGCGGCAGCTGCACGAGGATGCCATCGACGGAATCGTCGGCGTTGAGCTCGGCCAGTTTCGCCAGCAACTCCGCCTCGCTCGTCTCAGCCGGCAGGCGGTGCGCCCTCGACTTCATGCCGATCTCGGCGGCGAGTTTTTCCTTCGAGGCGACATAGACCCGGCTCGCCGGATCGTCGCCGACCAGCACCACGTCGAGGCCGGGCACGAGGCCGGTCGAGTCCCTGATCGCCGCGATCTCTGCGCCGATCTCGGCCCGTAGAGCCGCGGCCGCCGCCTTGCCGTCGATGATGCGCGCCTGCCCGGCCATGAGCTTTGTCTCCGTCCCGTTCGCGAGCCGCCGTCATGCGCGATCGGCCGGGGCGCGACAAGTCCGAATGCGGCGCAAGGATGCCGCAGCGCACCGTGCCTTGCGAGCGCCGGCTGGCGCGGCTATCGATCGAAGCTGGACGAATGGGAGAGACGACCAGCGTGACGACCGGATTCGCGACCATCCCCCGTTTGCCGCGCTATTGGATCACAGGAGCCAGGTGCCCTGTCTCTCTGATTACTGTTCCGGGTTCGGAATACGTCGTCGATGCCGATGGCTTGGCGCGTATCGATCTCCTGATCGAGGATGGAGAGATATCCGCGATCGAGCCCGGGGGGTGGCCGCCTCAGGCGCACCCGGACGGAAAGATCGACAGTTTCTTCCACCTCGATGGCGGCATCGTGCTGCCGCGTCTCGTCGACGCCCATGCCCATCTCGACAAGGGCCATATCTGGCCGCGCCGGCGCAATCCCGACGGCTCTTTCAAAGGCGCGCTGGAGAGCGTGCTGGCCGACCGCGAGGCGAACTGGACGGGCGACGATGTCCGCGCCCGGATGGAGTTCGGCCTGCGCTGCGCCTTCGCGCATGGCACGGCGGCGGTCAGGACGCATATCGACTCGCTCGGCAAGCAGATCGGCATCTCCTGGCCGGTGCTGGCCGAACTGCGGGCGGAATGGGCGGGCCGGATCGCTTTGCAGGCCTCGCCGCTGTTCGGCATCCAGTTCGCGCTCGACGCGGCCCATATGCAGGCCGTGACGAAGGCGGTGCTGGCGCATGGCGACGGGCTGTTCGGCTGCGTCACCTACATGATCCCGGAGATCGACGCGGCGCTCGACATCGTCTTCCGCACTGCGACCGAGCACGGCTTCGATCTCGACTTCCATGTCGACGAGACCAACGACCCTGAGGCGCGCGCGCTGGAGCATATCGCCGACGCGGCGCTCCGGCATCGCTTTGCCGGCAAGATACTATGCGGGCATTGCTGCTCGCTGGCGCTGCAGGAGCCGCAGGCCGAGGCGCGCATCATCGCCAAGGTCAGGGAGGCCGGCATCGCCGTGGTCTCGCTGCCAATGTGCAACATGTATCTGCAGGACCGTCAGGCCGGCCGCACGCCGCGCTGGCGCGGCGTCACGGCTCTGCACGAGCTGAAAGCGGCCGGCGTGCGGGTGATGATCGCGTCCGACAACACCCGTGACCCGTTCTATGCCTATGGCGACCTCGACCTGATCGAGGTTTTGCGCGAAGGCACGCGCATCCTCCAGCTCGACCATTCAGGAACGGACTGGGCCAACGCCGTGGCGCGGACGCCGGCCGATGTCATGGGGCTCGGCGAAGCCGGCAGGCTCTCGCCCGGCGGCCCGGCCGACCTTATCCTGACGCGGGCGCGCGACTGGACCGAGTTCTTCGCCCGGCCGCAATCCGACCGGACGGTTCTGGTGGCGGGCAAGGCCATCGACACGACCCTGCCGGACCATCGCGAACTGGATCATCTGATGGGGGCGCGTTCGTGATGCCCGACCACCTGCTCTCCGATCTCCGTCATCCCGGACAAGCGGCCGCAGGCCGCGCCGCTCCGGGATCCATCATAGGGCTCGGCGGCGCTTTACGATGGATCCCGGAGCTCCGCTTCGCTGCGTCCGGGATGACGGTGGTGTTTCTATGGACTGATCGCGTCGCGTCGGAGCCTTGCCAGGTATGACCCATCGCTACGACATCGCCGCCCTGAAAACCCGCCTCTCCGGCATCCGCACCGAGGACAATCCGGCGCTGGTGAAGCAGAAGAGTCGCGACTTCTTCTGGTATTCGCCGACGCTCAAGCGCCAGCTCGACCATGTCAGCGCCGACATCGTGGTCTCGCCGACGAGCGAGGCGCAGGTGCTGGAGACGCTGGCCGCCTGCCACGCGCTCGGCATCCCCGTCACGCCGCGCGGGGCCGGCACCGGCAATTACGGTCAGGCCATGCCGCTTTCCGGCGGCGTGCTGCTAGACCTGTCGGGCTTCGATCAGGTTCTCGACATCCAGCCCGGCCGCTATGTCGCGCAGCCCGGCGCGATCATGGCGCGAATCGACGAGCGCACGCGGGCCGATTCGCGGCAGGAACTCAGGCTCCACCCCTCGACCTACCAGACGGCCTCGATCGGCGGTTTCATCGCCGGCGGATCGGGCGGCGTCGGTTCGATCAAATGGGGCGGCTTGCGCGACTGGGGCAACATCATCTCGCTCAGGGTCGCGACGATGGAGGCTGCGCCCCGCATCCTCGAACTCTCCGGCGAGGATTTGCACAAGGTCGCCCATGCCTATGGCACCAACGGCATCATCACGCAGGTCGAGATGCCGCTCGCGCCGGCCTATAATTGGGTTGACGTCATCCTCGGCTTCGGCGATTTGCGCGCCGCCACCGAATTCGCCAATGCGCTGGGCGAGCAGGACGGGCTGGCGCTGAAGAATCTCGCCGTGGTCGCAAGCCCGATCGGCCACGACTATTTCCTGCGCCACCGCAAGTTCCTGCCGCGCGAGAGCCATCTGGTCGTCGTGATGGCGGCCGATTTCGCGGTCGAGTCGCTGCTCGCCTATGCGCGCCGGACCAGCGGCTGCGACCTGCTGATGCGCTCCGACAGGCTCTCTCCCGAGGAGGCGAAGGGCCTGCCGCCGGGCTACGAACTCGGCTGGAACCACACCACGCTGCGGGCGCTGCGCGTCGATCCCGCGATCACCTATCTGCAGGTGCTCTATCCCTTCCCCAACCAGGTCGAGCTGGTCACGCGCATCCATGAGCGGTTCGGAGACGAGGTGCTCTGCCATCTCGAATTCGTCCGCTTCGACGGCAAGGTCACCTGCTTCGGCCTGCCGCTGGTGCGCTTCACCACCGAAGAGCGGCTGGAGGAGATCATGGCGATCCATGAGGAGATGGGCGCCCCGATCTTCAACCCGCACCGCTACACGCTCGAAGAGGGCGGCATGAAGCAGACCGACGAGGCCCAGCTCGCCTTCAAGCGCCAGGCCGATCCGCAGGGGCTGCTCAACCCCGGCAAGATGATCGCCTGGGAGGACCCGGATTACGACTATGCCTCCGGAAAGACCTTCCTGTTCCGCAGCCTGTCGCAGTCAGGGGAAGCCGGCTGAGCATGCGCGTTCTCGTCCTCCATGCCCATCCCGTGCCCGAGAGCTTCAACGCGGCGCTCTACCGGACGGTCGTCGAGAATCTCGCCGCTGCCGGGCATGAGGTCGATGCCTGCGATCTCTATGCCGAGGGTTTCGACGCTGTTCTCAGCCGCGAGGAGCGAGCCGGCTATCATGATCTCTCCGGCAATACGCGTCCTGTTGCCGGCTATGTCGAGCGCCTGCAGGCGGCCGACGCGCTGGTGCTGTGCTTTCCGGTCTGGAATTTCGGCTATCCCGCGATCATGAAGGGCTTTTTCGACCGCGTTTTCCTGCCCGGCGTCTCGTTCAAACTGGTCGACGGCAAGGTCCGGCCCAATCTCTGGAACATTCGCCGGCTCGTCGCCGTCACCAGCTATGGCGGCACGCGCTGGCGGGCCTTGCTGATGGGCGATCCGCCGCGCAAGGCCGTCTGCCGCGTGCTGCGGGCGGTTTGCCACCCGACGGCGCGACCGCTCTACCTTGCTCGGTACGACATGAACCGGGCGACGCCGGAGAGCCGGGCCGCCTTCCTCGCGGATGTCGCGCAAATAATCCGCCGGCTTTAGGCGCAGGCTGACAATGCGTCATCAGGCTGTCATCATGGCAAGCGAACTGGCAGCCGGCGAAACGTTTTGCTCGCCGGCATCAAGGACTGGCTCATGACCAAGATCTGCCATGACCGAGAACTGCCATGACTAAGTCTCTCGAGAAAAGCGTCGGGCGCGCCCTGCTCGTCACCGCGCGGCTTCACCGCGCGCGCATGGGCGAGAGGCTGAACGCGCTCGGGCTGTTTCCCGGTCAGGAGCAGGCGCTGAAGGCGCTGCAGGCCGCCCCCATGACGATGGGCGAACTCGCCACGTTGCTGCGGGTCAAGCCGCCGACGGTGTCGAAGACGATCGGCCGGCTCTCCGTGCAGGGGCTGGTGACCCGCGAGGGCGGCGGCCGCGACGGGCGGCTTGTGCAGGTCGCGCTGACGGACGCCGGCCAGAAGACCGCCTCGACGCTTGACGCGGTCTGGAACCAGGTCGAGGACGAACTGCTCGAGCGGCTCGACGCCAAGGAAAGGAAGCAGCTCCGCAAGCTGCTGCGCAAGGCGGCCAAGGGGCTGTCCAAGGCTGGCGTCGAACTCGACGAGGCCGAGGCGGACGCCGACGAGGCCGATAGCGACGCCTGATTTGCGCATGCGGTCCATGCACAAATACGCTGGCATGCACGTCTAAATCGGTTAACCCTGCGCCCGTCATTCCCATTACGCATGACGGGACGCCGCTTGCCCGCCGCCTACACGCACATTCCCGAGACCGGCCGCTCACGCCTTGTCGCCATCGGCCTGATGTGCGGCGCGATCGCGTGTTTCGCGCTGCTCGACGCCAGCGCCAAATGGCTCTCCACCGTCGTCGATCCGCTTCAGGTGGTGTTCGCGCGCTATGCCGGCAGCATGGTGCTGGTGCTGGCGCTGCTCAATCCATGGAGCCGCCCCGGCATCCTGAAGACGAAGCGGCCCTGGCTGCAGGGCGTGCGCTCGCTTTTGCTGCTGGGCTCGACGGCGCTCAACTTCGTTGCGCTCAAATACCTGCAACTGGCTGAGACGGTCTCGATCATGTTCGCGACGCCGCTGCTGGTCGCGCTCGTCTCCGGCCCGCTGCTCGGCGAATGGCCCGGGCCGCGCCGGCTGATCGCGATCGGCATCGGCTTCATCGGCGTGCTGGTGATCACGCGTCCGGGCATGGGCAGCATGCATCCGGCCGCGATCCTGATCGTCTTCGGCTGCCTGTGCTACGGCTTCTATTCGCTGGCGACGCGCGTGCTCTCGGCCTTCGATCCGCCGGAGACGACGATGGTCTATTCCGGCGTGGCCGGCACGCTCGCCATGCTGCCGCTGCTGCCCTGGATCTGGACGACGCCGGACGGGTGGCTGCCCTGGGTGCTGATGCTGGCGACCGGCGTCTTTGGCGGCTTCGGCCACTGGCTCCTGATCCTGGCGCACAGGCTCGCGCCCGCGACCGTGCTCGCGCCCTTCATCTATTCGCAGATCATCTGGATGATCGCGCTCGGCTGGTTCGTCTTCGGCCAGTTCCCCGACCGCTGGACGTTTGTCGGCGCCGGCATCGTCATCGCCTCGGGGCTCTATCTGCTCTACCGCGAGCGGGTGCAGGCCAAGCCCGAAGGGTCGGCAAGGCTGGATTGAACGGCAGCGATCGCACGTTGCGATGCCAAGCATGAACGCAGAAGCCCCCCAGCTTTCACTGGAGGGCTTGACGATATGCATGGCCGAATGGCTACGGCGAACATCGATTTATATGATCATCGCAGTCGAAAAGTCAACGATGACATCCAACTCCGGCCAATCTGCTCTCGCTAAAGGTGAACGGCCAGTCGACCCAAACCAAAACTTTCCAAGGCGCAAATCCGGCAAGCCTTGACGTCGGCAGGTGAGAGCGAGGCCCGTCCGTACCGACCATTGATGAGCATGCGGTCCAGTCGCAGCTTCGATACCGCCATCACCATGTCACCCTTGAGCCAGCAATCCTCGGGCAGGAACGGGTAAATGCCCGCCGAGATGAAGTGATGATAGCCGTGCATGACGCGCGGCGGAACCGTCGAGAATGGAGCGACGATAATCAGGTCGCCATAGGCATTGGTGTTCAGCACCACCACCTGCCGCCGTTTATGCATTTCCGGGCTCATGGAGAGCGGCGGGACGTTTAGCGGATAGGTCGCTGGGTTCTGCGGATCGGGACCGAACTCGCAGATCAAAACATCGCCCGCGGATGGTCTAAACGTAATCGGCATTCCAACCTCTGAGCCAGCGACTTGTCTCCAAACTCAAAACAGAAACCGAGAACATGGTTTAGCCGCCAATCACACCGTCACTTGCGTCCCTACTTCCACCACCCGCCCGGTCGGAATCTGGAAGAAGCTCGTCGCGTCGGTCGCGCTCTTGGTCAGCGAGATGTAGAGCTTGTCCTGCCAGACCGGCATGCCCGATTGCGGCGAGGCCTTGATCGAGCGTCGCGACAGGAAGAACGAGGTCGACATGATGTCGAACTTGAAGCCCTGCTTGCGCAGCATGGCGAGCCCCTTGGGCACGTTGGGGCTTTCCATGTAGCCATAGGTCATTTCGACCCGCCAGAAATCGTCGGTAATGCGGGAGAGGCGCACGCGCTCGTCCTCGCTGACGCGCGGCGTGTCGGCCGAGCGCACCGTCAGGATGACGTTGCGCTCGTGCAGCACCTTGTTGTGCTTGAGGTTGTGCAGCATCGAGGCCGGCGCGGTCTCGGGGTCGCTGGTCAGGAACACCGCCATGCCCTTGACGCGGTAGGGCGGGCTCTTGCTCAGCATGCCGACGAGTTCGAGCAGCGGCACGTCGGTCTTGCGCGTCTTGTCGAACAGGATCTTGGTGCCGCGCACCCAGGTCCACATCAGCACGACGAGCACGATAGCGAGCAGAACCGGGACATAGCCGCCGCTGAAAAGCTTGAGCATGTTGGCCGAGAAGAAGGCGACGTCGATGACGAGGAAGGGGGTCACCACCGCGATGGTGGCGGCCAGCGACCAGCGCCAGCCCTTCCAGATCACGATGAAGGCCAGCAGCGAATCGACCATCATCGCGCCGAACACCGAGATGCCGTAGGCGTGCGACAGGTTGGACGAGGACCGGAAAGTCCAGACCAGAACCAGCACCACGATCAGCAGCATGATGTTGATGCGCGGAATGTAGATCTGCCCCGAGGTGTGCTCGGAGGTGTGGCGGATTTCCAGCCGGGGCAGCAGGCCGAGCTGGATCGCCTGACGCGTCAGCGAAAAGGCGCCGGTGATCACCGCCTGGCTGGCGATGATCGTGGCGATCGTCGCCATGATCACCAGCGGCAGGATGAAGCCCTTGGGCGCGAGCTTGTAGAACGGATTGTCGATCGCGGTCGGGTCCGAGAGGATGAGCGCGCCCTGGCCGAGATAGTTCAGCCACAGGGCCGGGAAAACCATCCAGATCCACGCCCCGCGGATCGGCCCCCGCCCGAAATGGCCCATATCGGCATAGAGCGCCTCGGCCCCGGTGACCGCGAGGCAGACCGAGCCGAGCACGGCCAGCGAAACGCCGGGATTGTGGATGAAAAAATGCACGCCCCAATAGGGGTTGATCGAGGCGAAGACGCCGAGATCGTCGGCGATGTGGTAGATTCCAAGCCCCGCCAGCGTCAGGAACCAGATCATCATAATCGGCCCGAAGAAGTTGGCCACCTTCTCGGTGCCGCGACTCTGGACCAGGAACAGCGCGATCAGGATGCCCGACGCGATCATCACGACATACTCGTTCAGCGCGGGCGTCACCAGCTTGATGCCCTCGACCGCCGAGAGCACGGAGATCGCCGGCGTGATGACGGCGTCGCCATAGAACAGCGCCGCGCCCGCCATGCCGAGGAACAGCACGACGCCGCCGCGCATGCGCCCGAGCGCGCGCTGCGCCAGCGCCACAAGCGTCAGCGTGCCGCCTTCGCCGTTATTATCGGCCGAAAGCAGCAGGACGACGTATTTCAGGGTCACCACGATGACCAGCGACCACAGGATCAGCGAAAGCACGCCGATGATGACCTCGCGCGGAACCGGCGCGGCGAGAGCGACGCCGACCGCGCCGCCATGTCCGCCAGACGCCGCCCCGGTCGCGGCCAGCACGGTCTCGCGCAGCGCGTAGAGCGGGCTCGTGCCGATGTCGCCATAGACGACGCCGAGCGCGCCGAGCGCCAGCGTGGCGTAGCTGCTGGTCGAATGCGGCTGCTTGCCGGGCTCACTATTGCCGTCGTCGAGCCCGAAACGGGAATCCTCCGGCCGGGCGGTCGGCGGATTCGGTTTGTCATTCCCCATCAGGGATCTCCGCGCGCTGCGGTGCAGCAAATGGCGGGGCGCTCTAGCACGATGCACAGGAAGCGCAAAGGAGCGCCCGCCGCCCGCTGCCGTCTTCAGGCCTACTCGGCCGCATCGGCCCGCCCGCCATAGCGCCGCGCCACATAATCATCGACCATGGTCTTGAACTCGGCGGCGATGGCGGGCCCGCGCAAGGTCGCGACCTTGCGCCCGTCGACAAAGACGGGGGCGGTCGGCTCCTCGCCGGTTCCCGGCAGGGAAATGCCGATATCGGCGTGCTTGGACTCGCCGGGTCCGTTGACGATGCAGCCCATCACCGCGACGTTGAGCGCCTCGACGCCGGGATAGCGCGTCTTCCACTCCGGCATCGAGGTGGAGATCCAGCTCTGGATATCCCGGGCCAGCTCCTGGAACACGGTCGAGGTGGTGCGCCCGCAGCCGGGGCAGGCCGCCACCTGCGGCGCGAAGGCGCGGAAGCCCATGGTCTGCAGCAGTTCCTGCGCCGCCTTGACCTCGAGCGTGCGGTCGCCGCCGGGCTCGGGCGTCAGCGAGAAGCGGATCGTGTCGCCGATGCCCTCCTGCAGCAGGATGCCGAGCGCGGCCGAGGAGGCGACGATGCCCTTCGAGCCCATGCCGGCCTCGGTCAGGCCGAGATGGATGGCGTAATCGGCGCGCGAGGCCAGCGTGCGGTAGACCGCGATCAGGTCCTGCACGCCCGACACCTTGGCCGAGAGGATGATGCGGTCGCGCCCAAGGCCGATCTCCTCGGCCCGCTGCGCCGACAGCAGCGCAGACTGGACCATCGCCTCGCGCATCACGGCGCGCGCCTCGATCGGCTGGGCCGAGCGGGCATTCTCGTCCATCAGCGCGGTCAGCAATTCCTGGTCGAGCGAGCCCCAGTTCGCGCCGATCCGCACCGATTTGCCATGCCTGGCCGCGAGTTCGACGATCTGGCCGAACTGGCGGTCCTTCTTGTCCTTGAAGCCGACATTGCCGGGGTTGATCCGGTATTTCGCCAGCGCCTCGGCGCAGGCCGGATGCTCGCTGAGAAGTTTGTGGCCGATATAGTGGAAGTCGCCGACAAGGGGCACGTCGCAGCCGATCCGGTCGAGCCGCTCGCGGATATGGGGCACGGCGGCGGCGGCCTCGTCGCGATCGACGGTGATGCGGACCAGTTCCGAGCCCTGCCTTGCGAGCGCGGCCACCTGCGCCACCGTGCCGGCGATATCGGCGGTGTCGGTGTTGGTCATCGACTGCACGACGATCGGCGCGCCGCCGCCCACGGCGACATTGCCGACCATGACCGGCACCGTCATCCGGCGCGGCAGCGGGCCGGCCCGGTCGGGCAGGCAATCGAGGGCGACGCGCTCGTTCATGCCATCCTCGCCGTCATACCTGAGTTCCCCGGCAATGCTCGCAGCGGCCGACGATCTCGACGACCTGATGGGTGGCGGCGAATTGCCGCCCGCTGGTGATCGCCGCGACGGCCTTCCTCATCGCGGGCGAGGAATCCTCGTCGACGCCGCCGCAGGTCTCGCAGATCAGGAAGGCGACGACCTCGTTCGCGCCATGGCCGTGCAGGCAGGCGAGATAGGCGTTTCTCGAGGAGAGCCGGTGGACGAAGCCCTGCTCCACGAGAAAGTCGAGCGCGCGATAGATCGAGATCGGCGCGAGCCTGCGTCCGCCCTCGGGCGAGATGCGGTCGGCGAGGTCATAGGCGCCGACCGGCTTGTGGTCGGCGTGCAGCGCCTCCAGCGCCTTGCGGCGGATCGGCGTCAGCCGCAGGCCGCGCTCGCGGCAGAGGCGCTCGGCCCGCTCCAGCGCCTCGGCGGCATGGTGACGATGCTCATGGGCGTGTCGGCAGCCGCCGTCCCCATGGCTGTGCTCATGCGCCTCATGGTCATGAGCGTCATGATCATGGCCGTCATGTCTGCGGGCTTGTGCGACTGGCTGCATTTCGGCCGTGTTGCGTTGCAAAAAGACATCGGGCAACGTGCCGCGATCTTTTCAAAGGACCATCGGCGCAAGCGCCCGTTAGGGACCGAACCTAAGCATTTTTCTTCCCCTTGTCAGGAGCCTTGACGCTCATGTTCCTCAAAGACCGCTGCGCCGCCATCACCGGCTCCACCTCCGGCATCGGGCTGGCCTATGCCCGCGCGCTCGCCGCCGAGGGCGCGAACATCGTCCTCAACGGCATCCTGCCGCCGGCCGAGGCCGAGACGCTGCGCGCCGGGCTCGCCCAGGAGTTCGGTGTCGAGGTGCTGTTCTCAGGCGCAGACATGACGAAACCCGCCGAGATCGCCGGTTTCATCGCGCTGGCCGAAGACAAATTCGGCGCGGTCGACATCCTGATCAACAATGCCGGCATCCAGCACGTCGCCCCCGTCGAGGAGTTCCCGATCGAGAAATGGGACATGATCATCGCGATCAACCTGTCCTCGGCTTTCCATGCGACGCGCGCCGCTTTGCCGAAGATGAAGGAAAAGGGCTGGGGCCGCATCATCAACACGGCGTCCGCGCATGCCTTCGTCGCCTCGCCCTTCAAATCGGCCTATGTCGCCGCCAAGCACGGCATCGCCGGCTTCACCAAGACGGTCGCGCTCGAAGTGGCGACGAAAGGCATCACGGTCAACGCGATCGCGCCGGGCTATGTCTGGACGCCGCTGGTCGAGAAGCAGATCCCCGATACGATGAAGGCGCGCGGCCTCACCAAGGAGCAGGTCATCAACGACGTGCTGCTGACGGCCCAGCCGACTAAGGAATTCGTCACCGTCGAGCAGGTCGCGGCGCTGGCCCTGTTCCTGTGCTCGGATGCGGCCAAGTCGATCACCGGCACGACGCTGCCGATGGATGGCGGCTGGACCGCCGCGTGACCGGCCGACGCAAGGCCAGTTCGGCGCAGGTCAACGGGCTGGCCGGCCCCAGGGCGCGCAAGACCGTCTCGCTCGCGCTGCAGGGCGGCGGCGCGCATGGCGCCTTCACCTGGGGCGTGCTCGACGCGATCCTGGAAGATGGAAGGCTGGCGATCGAGGCCCTGTCGGGCACCAGCGCCGGCGCGATGAACGCGGTCGTGGTCGCGGAAGGCTGGATCGAGGGCGGGGCGGACGGGGCGCGCGCCAAGCTGGAGACGTTCTGGCGGGCGATCAGCGTCGACGGCAAATATGGCGGCTCGCAGCGCTCGCTGATCGACACGCTGCTCGGGGCCTGGGGCAGCAGCGGCACGCCGCCCGGCCTGATCTGGTTCGAGATGTTCTCGAAGGTGGCGAGCCCCTACGACATCAACCCGCTCAACATCAATCCTTTGCGCGGGGTGATCTCGGAGCTGATCGACTTCGACAAGGTCCGCGCCTGCGAGCAGGTCAAGCTCTTCATCGCGGCGACGAATGTCCGCACCGGCAAGATCAAGGTCTTCAACGGGCCGGAGCTGACGCCCGACCATCTGATGGCCTCGGCCTGCCTGCCGCTGCTGTTTCAGGCGGTCAAGATCGGCGGTCAGGCCTATTGGGACGGCGGCTATATGGGCAATCCGGCGCTGTTCCCGCTGTTCTACGAGGCCCATTGCGACGACATCATGCTGGTGCAGATCAACCCGCTGCAGCGCAAGACCCTGCCGACCAAGGCGCGCGAGATCCAGGACCGGCTGAACGAGATCACCTTCAACGCCTCGCTGCTGCGCGAACTGCGCGCCATCGACTTCGTCAACCGGCTGGTCGACGCCGGCAAGCTGCCGACCGAGGAATACAAGCGCGTGCTGATGCACCGGATCGACGGCGGGGCGCCGCTCGCGCAGTTGACCTCGTCCTCGCGGCTGAACTCCGACTGGGACTTCCTGCTGCGTCTGCGCGACATGGGCCGCAGCGCCGCCAGACGCTGGCTCAAGCGCAATTACGAGGCGATCGGCAAGGTCGGCACGCTCGACCTGAAGGAGGCGATCTCGTAGAGAGCGTTATCCGTCATTGCGAGCGGAGCGAAGCAATCCAGGAGGCGTGAAGCGCGCGGCTCTGGATTGCTTCGCTGCGCTCGCAATGACGAAGGTCACCGCCCCGCAGCCATTTCTCCCTGACAGAGATTTCCATGAGCAAGCTGATCGTCACCGCCGGCCCCTATACCTTCGAGGCGAAGCTGGAGCTGGAGGCCGCGCCGAAAACCTGCGCCGCCTTCCTGCGCCATATGCCCTTCGTCTCGAAGATCGTGCATGTGCGCTGGTCGGGCGAGGGCGTCTGGATGCCGCTCGGCGAGCTCGATTTCGGCGTCGGCTACGAGAACCACACCAGCTATCCCGCACCCGGCCAGATCATCCTCTATCCCGGCGGCATCAGCGAGACCGAGATCCTGCTCGCCTATGGCGGCGTGCATTTCGCCAGCAAGATGGGCCAGCTCGCCGGCAACCACTTCATCACCCTGACCTCGGGGCTGGAGAACATCTACCCGCTCGGCCGCAAGACGCTGTGGGAAGGCGCGCAGGACATCCGCTTCGAGTTGGCTTGAGCCTTGGGCTCGGTTCTCCCTGTCGCAGCAATATCCTCGCCTTCATCCCGGACAAGCGGCGGAGCCGCGCCGATCCGGGATCCATTCCTGAACCGTTCTGGGAATGGGTCCCGGGTCTCCGCTTCGCTACGCCCGGGACGAAAACGCAATGGTTCGTGGCCTGATCCGCATACCAAAGCACCGGCAGAATCTTGCGCCGCCGCGCCGAAAATTAGCGCAGCGGGCGGATTGCCGCCCTGTCGCAATCGCGCCATGATTTCGTTCCGGAAGGAACCAAACCCATGGTCGCTCTCCCCAAGGCCGATATCGTTCTCCGCAACGGCCCCGTCTATCTCGGGCTGAAGGAGGGCTATGCCACGGCAGTCGCGCTCTGGGCCGGCAAGGTGCTGGCGACCGGGTCGGATTCCGAGCTCGAACCGCTGATCGGCCCCGCCACCAGGCTGATCGACCTCGCCGGGCGCATGGCGGCGCCGGGCCTCTACGAGGCTCATCTGCATCTGCTGCCGCTCGGGCTGACGATGAAGGAGCTCGACATCCGGCCGCGCTTCGTGCGCACGCTCGACGGCCTGCTCGACATGGTCGCGGCCGCGGCGGCGAAGGCCAAACCCGGCGACTGGATCCTGGCGCGCGGCTACGACCATTTCGAACTCGATGTGAAGCGCCATCCGCACCGCACGGAGCTCGACCGGGCCGCGCCGGACAACCCCGTCTACCTCGTGCGCGCCTGCGGCCATCTCTCGGTCGCCAATTCGCTGGCCTTGAGCCTCGCCGGCGTCGACGAGAACACCCCGGTCCCGGCCGGCGGGGCGATCGAACAGGTCAATGGCTCGCTGACCGGGCTGATGGCCGAGAACGGGCGCGACGCGATCAGGAAGGTGATCCCCGATCCGACCGACGAGGAACTCGTGGGCGCGATCGAGCGGGCGGGCCTATACTGCAACCAGTTCGGCATCACCAGCGTGATGGACGCGGCTGTGGGCATGCGCTCGCAGTATCGCGAGGTCGCGGCCTATCGCACGGCCAAACGCACCGGCCGCCTGCCGGTCCGCACCAATATGTGCCTGCTCGGCGGCCATAACGGCATCGTCTCTCAGGCCTATGCCGACGGCCTCGTCACCGGCGCGGGCGACGCCTGGCTCAGCGTCGGCCCCGTCAAGATCTTTACGGACGGCTCGGCCGGCGGACGCACGGCAGCGATGAGCGAGCCCTATCTCGGCGAGCCGGAGACGAACGGCATCTTCTGCCTCGAAGATTCAGAGATGGACGCGCTGACCCGGGACTATCACGCGATGGGCTACCAGCTTGCCGTCCACGCCATCGGCGACGCCGCGATCGAGCAGACGCTGAACGCCATGGAGAAGGCGCTGCACGACCATCCCGATCCGAGGCGTCGCCACCGCATCGAGCATTGCGGCTTCAACACGAAGGATCAGATCGCGCGCATGGTGCGGCTGGGCATCGAGCCCGTGCCGCAGCCGATCTTCCACTATGATTTCGGCGATCTCTATCTCGCGGTGCTGGAGCCCGAGCGCGTCCACCCGGCCTATCCGATGCGCGACTGGATCGCGGCCGGCCTGAAGCCGGCGGCATCGTCGGACGCACCGGTCTGCGACGCGAACATCTGGCCCAACATCTACACCATGCTGACCCGCAAGACCGCGCGCGGCACGGTGATCGGCCCCGACCAGACGCTGACGATCGATGAGGCGATCTGCGCCTATACCGAGTTCGGGGCTTTCGTGAACCGCTGCGAAAGCCATCGCGGCCGGCTCGTTCCAGGAATGGCGGCCGATGTCGCCGTGTTCTCGCGCGACCTCTCCAAAGCCACGCCGGAACAGCTCTTGCACGAGACCCGCTGCGACATGACGATCCTCGACGGGAAGATCGTTTTCGAGGCGGAGGCGTGATGAGAGCTGTCTTGCCCCATCGGAGAACGACACCGGAAACACCGCGTCATCCCGGACAAGCGGCCGCAGGCCGCGCAGCTCCGGGATCCATCATAGGGCACCGTCCAGCCTTACGATGGATCCCGGAGCTCCGCTTCGCTGCGTCCGGGATGACGGCGTGTTTCCCGCTCATATCGCATAGCGTCCACCGCCCATGCTGAACCACGTCGCCTCGCGCCTTGCGCTGTCGGTGCCGGTGCTGTTCGGCGTGCTTCTGTTCGGCTTCCTGTTGCTGCAGCTCGTCCCGGCCGACCCCGCCGCGATCATCGCCGGGCCCACCGCGAGCCCCGAGCTGATCGCCGAGATCCGCAAGGATCTCGGCCTCGACCGGCCGATCGTGGTGCAGTTCTTCTGGTACATGGCCCGGGTGTTGCAGGGCGATCTCGGCGTCTCGCTGATCTCCAACACCCGCGTCACCGAGGATCTGGGCGAGGCGATCGGCCCCACCGTCGAACTGATGTTCGCTTGCCTCGTCTGGGCCATTCCCGTCGGTATCGCGCTCGGCACCATCGCCGCGGTCAATCGCGGGCGCTTCCTCGACCGGCTGGTGATCGCGATCTCGGTCGCCGGCGTCTCGACGCCGGTCTTCTTCATCGGGCTGATCCTTATGCAATATGTCGGCTACCAGTGGGAGCTTCTGCCCTTCATCGGGCGCGGCGGGCCGCTCTGGAGCCTGTCGGGGCTGGCCTCGATCGCGCTGCCGGCGCTGACGCTGGGTCTCATCTTCATCGGGCCGATCGCGCGGATGACGCGGACGGCGGCGCTGGAGGTGATGAACGCCGACCATGTCCGCACCGCCCGCGCCAAGGGGCTCTCCGAGCGCACCGTCATCCTGAAACACGTGCTTCGCAACGCGCTGATCCCGGTCGTCACGCTGATCGGTCTGCAGGCCGGCTATCTGCTGGGCGGCGCGGTCGTCACCGAGACGATCTATTCCTGGCCGGGCGTCGGCAGGCTCGCGGTCGGCGCGATCCTGGCGAGCGATTTCCCCCTCGCCCAGGGCGCGATCCTGGTGCTGGCGCTGGCCTTTCTCAGCATCAACCTGATCGTCGACATGCTCTATGCCGCGCTCGATCCGAGGGTGCAGAAGCATGGCTGACGCGCCCCTCCCCGCAGCCCCGGCCAGGCGCCGCCGCATGGCCTCGCCGATGCTGCGGCGCATCCTGCGCGACCGGCTGGCGCTCGCCGCCGCCATCCTGCTCGGGCTGATCTGCGTAGCGGCGATCCTCGCGCCCTGGCTTGCGCCTTACGACCCCTTCAACACCACCCGCCGGCCCTTCGTGCCGCCGGTGTGGAGCGAGGGCTCGCTGCCGCAATATTGGCTCGGCACCGACGGGCAGGGCCGCGACATGCTCTCGCGCCTGCTCTACGGCACAAGGCTGACGCTGGTGATGGGGCTCGCCTCGGTCATCGTCGGCGGGGGGCTCGGCGCGTTGTTCGGGCTGCTCAGCGCCTATTACCGCCGCATCGACCCCTATGTCATGCGTCTGGCCGACATCCTGCTCTCCTTCCCGGCGATCCTGCTGGGCCTGGCGCTGGCGGCCGTCGTCGGACCGGGGCTGACCGCGATCGTGATCGCGCTCTCGATCGCGACCATTCCCGATGTCGCGCGCATCACCCGCTCGGCCGCGATCGTGGTCATGGGGCAGGATTATATGGAGGCAGGCCGCGCGGTCGGCCTGTCGGACCGGACGCTGATCTGGCGCTATCTCGCGCTGAACTGCCTCTCCTCGGTCTTCGTGTTCCTGACGCTGCGCTTCGGCCAGATCATCCTGATCGGGGCCGCGCTGTCGTTTCTCGGCCTCGGCGTGCGTCCGCCGGAGGCCGAGCTTGGCATGATGGCGTCGCTGGGCCGAGACGCCTTGTTCTTCGCGCCGCACATCGCGATGCTGCCGAGTCTGATGATCGTGATGATCGTGCTCTGCGCCAATGTGCTGGGCGATGCGCTGCGAGACCTGCTCGATCCGCGCCTGCGGAACACCTGACCATTGCCGACGAAACAGAAAAGGGGAGACTGCGCGTGAAACATCTCACTTCCATGGCCGCCGGGGCGCTGCTTGGCCTCGCCGGCCTTTCCGGCCCGGCGCTGGCGCAGGGCTCCAACGCCTCGCTCACCATCGTCCGCGAGGTCGATTCAGACCGCTATGATCCGCATCGCTCGACGGCGCGGGCGGCCTCGGAAATCCTGTTCATGATGGGCGACACGCTGGTCTCGCTCGACCACGACATGTCGACGATCAAGCCCGGCATCGCCACGAGCTGGACGACCTCGCCCGACGGCAAGACCTACACTTTCAAGCTGCGCAACGACGTCTCCTTCTGCGACGGCAAGAAGCTGACCGCGCAGGACGTGGCCTATTCGATCAAGCGCTGGATCGACCCCGCCACCCGCTCGCCGGTCGCCTGGCGCGCCGGCCAGGTCGAGGACGTCGTCGCCACCGACGACACCACCATCGAATACAAGCTGAAGGCGCCGTTCTCGGAGCTGCTCTACCAGCTCACCCAGAGCTTCGCCGTCATCGTCGACAAGGCCAATGTCGAGGCGCTGGGGGCCGATTTCGGCGTCAAGGGCTTCAACGGCACCGGCCCCTACTGCTGGGGCGACTGGAAGCCGCGCAACGAGTTCCGCCTGAAGAAGCACGCCGCCTATAAATGGGGCCCGCCGATCTACGAGAACAAGGGCGCGGCCCAGATCGAGGAGATCGTCTGGCGCATCGTGCCCGAGGAGAACACGCGGCTGGCGGCCGTGATGACCAACCAGAGCCAGGTCACGCAATATGTGCCCTATTCCGGCATGGCGCAGCTCCGCGCCAACCGGAACCTCAAGGTGATCGAGTCGAAGGAGGCGTTCTGGACCTATTTCGTCGGCTTCAAGATCGACAAGGAAGGCGTCAACGACCCGGCCGTGCGCCGCGCCATCGTCATGGCGGTCGATCAGAAGGCGATCGCCGACAACCTTTATTTCGGCGAGGTCGAGCCGGCCTATTCCTACATCTCCACCGAAGCGCTCGACTGGAACAAGGCGCTGACCTCCAAGCTGATCAAGACCGACGTGGCCGAGGCCAACAAGGTGCTCGACGCCGCCGGCTGGGTGAAGGGCCCGGACGGCTTCCGGATGAAGGACGGCAAGAAGCTCTCGCCGATCGTCTACGGCTTCACCGGCTCGACCTGGCAGAAGCTGATGGAGGCGATCCAGGGCGACCTGCGCAAGATCGGCGTCGATCTCCGCATCCAGCTCTTCGACGCCACCATCGCCTGGGGCAAGCTCGCGACGCAGGAGTTCGACATGTTCGGGATGAGCTTCCCCTACATCTCGGCCGGCGACGCGCTGAACCTCTATTTCCGCTCGACCAATGCGCCGACGCCCAACCGGATGAACTGGAAGGACGCCAGGACCGACGAACTGCTGACCAAGGGCTCCTCGGCCCTGAACGCTGCCGACCGCGCCGCCGCCTATGGCGAGGTGCTGACGCAGGTCCACGAGGCCGCCGTCTGGCTGCCGCTCTATCACGAGCCGATGAAGATCGCGGCCTCGGCGCGGCTGGCTCCCTTCAAGGCGCACAACATCTATGGCTGTGGGCTGTACAAGGGGCTCGACCTGAAGTTCGTGCGCTGACGCGGATTCCCCCCCCCCTGGTGGGGTGGGGTTTGGGGTGGGGGGCGGAATGCCACCCGATTGGCTGGGGGATCAGCACCACGCCGATGCCGGTCGTCCTGTCTTGAGCGCTCACCCGGTCGTTCGCCCCCCATCCCTATCCCTTCCCCACCAGGGGGAAGGGAAGAGCCTCGCCTTCCACATTGCTACGCCTTTCGACCACGCCGGAGCCTGCCATGACCGTCACCCTCATCCGCAACGCCGCATGGATCGTCGCCTACGACGCCAAGGCCAAGGGCCATGTCTATCTGCGCGACGGCGACGTCGCCTATGAGGGCGACAAGCTGATCCATGTCGGCGGCTCGTTCCGGGGCCAGGCCGACGTCACCATCGACGGACGCGGCAGGATGGTGATGCCGGGCCTCGTCAACATCCATTCCCACCCGTCCTCCGAGGCGATGACCAAGGGCTGGAACGACGAACTCGGCTCGCCCAAGATGTACGGCACCGCGCTCTACGAGTTCATGCCGCTGTTCCGCTGCGACGCCCAAGGCACCAAATCCTGCGCGCAGGTGACCTATTCCGAACTGCTGATGTCGGGCGTCACCACGCTCGTCGACATGTCGGTCGCCTGGGATGGCTGGCTCGAAACCTTCAAGGCGTCCGGCCTGCGGGCCGTGTTCTCGCCGATGTACCGCTCGGCGCGCTGGTACACCGACAACGGCCATCTGGCGAAATACGAATGGGACGCCAAGGCCGGCGAAAAGGCGATGGCCGAGGCGATGAAACTGCTCGACCAGGTCGCGGCCGACGATTCAGGCCGGCTCTCAGGCATGGTCTCGCCCTCGCAGATCGACACCTGCACGCCCGAGCTGATCCAGGAGAGCTTCGACGAGGCGGAAAGGCGCAAGGTTCCCTTCCAGATCCACGCCGCCCAGAGCGTCGTCGAATTCCACGAGATCACGCGCCGCCACGGCATGACGCCGGTGGAATGGCTGGAGGAGCTCGACGTGCTCGGGCCGTTCTCGATCATCGGCCATGGCATCTTCCTCGACCACCACTCCTCGGTGAAATGGCCGGCGACCGGGGACATGGACGCTCTGGTCGAAAGCGGCACGAGCGTCGCCCATTGCCCGATCGTGTTCCAGCGCCGCGGCATCGCGATGCAGAGCTTCGGGCAATATGTGGCGGCCGGCATCAATGTCGGCATCGGCACCGACACCTATCCCCACCACATGCTGGAGGAATTGCGCGCCGTCTGCATCGGTTCGCGCATGATGGCCGAGGATGTGTTCGACCTGCGCACCTCCGACGCCTTCAACGCCGCGACCTTGGGCAGCGCCAAGGCGCTGGGCCGCAACGATATCGGCCGGCTCGCCAAGGGCGCCAAGGCCGACATCGTCATCGTCGATGTCACCCATCCGATGATGCGTCCCTTACGCGACCCAATCCGCAGCCTGATCTATGCGGCCGGCGAGCGCGCGCTCACGACCGTCATCGTCGATGGCGTCACCGTGGTCGAGAACGGCAAGGTGTTGACCATGGACTACGCCTCGGCCGCCGCCGAGCTGGAGGAGGCGCAGCGTCGGGCCGAGCCCAAGGTCAAGGATCTCGACTGGGCCAGGCGCGACCATCTCGAGATTTCGCCGCTGACCTTTCCGGCCGGGAAGGGCTGAATGAGCGCTGTCGCTTCAGGGGTGACAGCCGAACCCGTGCTGGAGGTGCGCGATCTCAAGACGCATTTCCGCACCGACCGGGGCTTCTACCGCGCGGTCGACGGCGTCAGCTTTTCCGTCCATGCCGGGCGCACGCTCGGCATCGTCGGCGAGAGCGGCTGCGGCAAGAGCGTGACCTCGCTCTCGGTGATGGGGCTGGTGCCCGAGCCGCCGGGCATCCGGGCGGGCGGAGAGATCGTCTTCGAGGGCGCGGACCTCCTGAAGCGCTCGCGCGCCGAGATGGAGGAGATACGGGGCGCGAAGATCGCCATGATCTTCCAGGAGCCGATGACCTCGCTCAACCCGGTCTACCGGGTCGGCGACCAGATCGTCGAAGGCCTGCGCCGCCACCGCCGCATGGGCAAGCGCCAAGCGCGCAAGCGCGCCATCGAGATGCTGCGGCTGGTAAAAATTCCCTCGCCCGAGACCAGGGTCGATTCCTACCCGCACGAAATGTCCGGTGGCATGCGCCAGCGCGTGATGATCGCGCTCGCGCTCGCCTGCGACCCGAAGCTCCTGATCGCCGACGAGCCGACCACCGCGCTCGACGTGACGATCCAGGCGCAGATCCTCGATTTGATGCGCGATCTGCAGAAGCGGCTCGGCACCGCGATCATCCTGATCACCCATGATCTCGGCGTGATCGCGGAAACCGCCGACGACGTGGTGGTGATGTATGCCGGGCAGATCGTCGAGCGCGCCGATGTCGCGACGCTATTTTCCGACGCGCAGCACCCCTATACGCTGGGCCTGCTGGCCTCGATCCCGCGTCTCGACGAGGATCGCGACCGACTCCAGACCATCGAAGGCATGGTGCCTGCGCCCGACGCGATGCCGGCCGGGTGCCGCTTCGCGCCGCGCTGCACCGTCGCGATCGAGCGCTGCCGCCGCGAGATGCCGCCGCTGCGGGAGCTTGCCGACAACCACGCCGTCGCCTGCTGGCGCGCCCCGATAGAACAGGCCGCGCCATGACATCGTTCGAGAACGCTCCGCTGCTGGAGGTCGATGGCCTCGCCAAGCATTTCACGATGTCGGGCGGGCTGCTCGGCCGCTCGAAGGGCGTGGTCAAGGCGGTCGACGGCGTCTCCTTCACGCTGGAGCGTGGCGAGACGCTGGCGCTGGTCGGCGAATCCGGCTGCGGCAAGTCGACCACCGGCCGGCTGATCCTGCGCCTGATCGAGCCCAGCGCCGGCGCCTTGCGCTTCGACGGGCAGGACATGCTGGCGCTCGGCAAGCATGAACTGCGCTCATTGCGCCGGCGCATGCAGATCATTTTTCAGGACCCGTTCGCCTCGCTCAATCCGCGCCTCTCGGTCTCCGACATCCTGGCCGAGCCGCTGCTGCTGCATAAGCTGGCGACCCCGGCCGAGATTCCCGCAAAAGTCGCCGAACTGCTCAAGGTCGTGGGCCTGGGGCCGCAGCATGCCGAGCGCTTCCCGCACGAGTTCTCCGGCGGACAGCGCCAGCGCATCGGCGTGGCGCGGGCGCTCGCCACGAAGCCCGACCTCGTCGTCTGCGACGAGCCGGTTTCGGCGCTCGACGTCTCGATCCAGGCCCAGGTGGTCAACCTGCTGCAGGATCTGCAGGGTCGGTTCGGCCTGTCCTATCTCTTCATCGCCCATGACCTCGCCGTGGTGAAGCACATCGCGACGCGGGTGGCGGTGATGTATCTCGGACGCATCGTCGAACTCGCCGACAAGACGACGCTCTACGGCCAGCCGCGCCACCCCTACACGCAGGCGCTGCTCGCGGCGGCCCCGCTGCCGAGCCCCGGCCTGCGCCGCGAGCGGCCGGTTCTGCAGGGCGACGTGCCGAGCCCGCTCAACCCGCCCTCGGGCTGCACCTTCCATCCGCGCTGTCCGCACGCCCAAGCCCGTTGCTCTGCCGAGCAGCCGCTGCTGCGACGGCTCGACAGCGGCGCGCAGGTCGCCTGCCATTTCGCGGAGACGATCCCCGCCCCGCCGCCGATCCCGCTATCGCCGGAGAACCCGGCGATCGCCCGGCGTTTTTCTGCCCTGGCCGGCACGCCGGCTGGATGAGGGGGTTGTTGCCAAGCCGGGCCGGTGCGGCCAAAGACGATAGCAGCGCGCTCAATGAACGGCATCGGCATGGATCGTCATGACAAGGGGCTCGCCGCATTGCGGCGATTGCTGACGGAGGCTCATGCCAAACTCGGCCTGAAGCTCGGTTTTGCGCTGTGGGACGGCAGCCGCGTCCCGGCGCACTGGCCCGAAGCGGGCCTGGCCATCGCGATCCGCGATGGCGGCGCGGTCGCAGCGCTCCTGCGCAGGCCGAAGCTCGACACGCTGCTCAATCTGCACATCGCCGACCGCATCGCCATCCTCAACGGCTCGATCTTCGATCTGGCGGCGGCGCGGCCCGAGGGCAAGCTCGGTCGACTCGCTGGCGCCATCCCGAAGGCTGCGGTGTTCGACGTCGTCCGGCGCTTCCTGTTCGCAGCCGGCTCCGCGCCGGCGGCGGTGGCCCATCGCAAGGGCGACGAGATCGCCCGCGACGGCGCGCCCGCCACCAACAAGGCCAATGTCGCCTACCATTACGACGTCTCGAACGCCTTCTACCGGCTCTTCCTCGACGAGGAGATGGTCTACACCTGCGCCTATTTCACGCAGGACCATGGCGATATCGACCGCGCCCAGCGCGACAAGCTCGACATGATCTGCCGCAAGCTGCGCCTCAAACCCGGCGACCGCTTCCTCGACATCGGCTGCGGCTGGGGCGCGCTGGTCTGCCATGCGGCGCAGCATTACGGCGTCGAGGCCCATGGCGTGACGCTGGCCGAGGAGCAGCTCAAGCTGGCCCGCAAGAAGGTCGAGCGGCTGGGGCTGCAGGACCGCGTGACGCTGCATCTGCGCGACTATACCCAGATGGAGGGCGAGTTCGACAAGATCGCCTCGATCGGCATGTTCGAGCAGGTCGGCATCGCCAACCATCCCGACTATTTCCGCGCCGTGAACCGGCTGCTGCGGCCACGCGGGCTCTATTTGCACCACACCATCTCGCGCCGGGCCAAGAAGACCGACAAGGCCTTCAACCGGATGCCGGCCGAGTATCGCGCGCTGGTGCGCTACATCTTCCCCGGCGGCGAGCTCGATCATCTGGGCATGTCGATCGCCAATCTCGAGCGCTTCGGCTTCGAAATCCACGATGTCGAGGGCTGGCGCGAGCACTACCAGCGTACGACGCGGCTCTGGTGGGAGCGGCTGAATGCGCGCCGCGAGGAGGCGCAGGCCGAGATCGGCCCCGAGCGGACTCGGATGTGGCTGCTCTATCTCGCCGGCTGCTCGCTCGCCTTCGAGCGCGGCGGGGCGATGGTCAACCAGACGCTGGTCTCGAAGCGCCGCAAGGGCGCATCAGGCCTGCCTCTGACGCGGGCTGATCTTTATAGGCATTAGGCATTAGGCAGTGGGCAGTAGGCAGTCGGGAGTTCGTTCCAAACCGACTGCCGACTGCCTATTGCCGACTGCCCCGCTTCACTTCTTCACGAACATGTCCAGTTTGCCGTAATGCTCGGCCAGCAGATAATAGAATGTCAGGCGCGACTTGGTCTTGTCCGCCTTCATATGCTCGCAGATCGCCTTGATCGACGCGTCGAGATCGTTGGTCTTGAGGCCGAGCTTCTTCTTCAGGAAGTTCTCGCGCACGCGCTCAAGTTCGGCCGCGTCGGAGCAGGCGACGTAACGCGTATCGGCCTTGCCCATGACCAGCGCATAGGACTTCGACATGCCCGCGAAGGCCGCTTCGTTGAGCGCCTTCTTGGCGAATTTCTTGACGTCGGCGAGATGATCCATCGTTAGCCCCTCATGAGCCCGCCTGCGTATTGCGCCGGGCTGTCCTGTTGTCGCGCGCCGAAACGTTAACGCGGTTTTTTGTCACAGGCGAGGGCCGAGGGAAGATCGAGCCGGCTTTTTCTATGCCGCAATGCAGCATAACAATTCGGGGGCGGCAAGCGTCAGGGCAGGACGACCACTGGCGTGCCCATCCGCACGCGGGCATAGAGGTCGATCACGTCTTCATTGTGCATGCGAAAGCAGCCATAGGACGCAGCCGTGCCGATGGTGCCGGGCATGTTGGTGCCGTGGATCGCATATTGTCCGCCGGGTCCGAGCCCGATGACGCGTGCGCCCATCGGGTTGCGCGGCGAACCGCCGGGGATGAAATCCGGGATCGAGGGCTTGTCGCGCTTGACCGAGGCCGGCGGGCTCCAGGCCGGTTCGACCGCCAGTTCCTCGACATATTTCGTGCCGCGCCACTGCTTGCCCGCCTTGCCGACGGCGATGGTGTAGCGGATCGCCGAGCCCCGATCGGTGACGAAATAGAGCTTTCGCTCAGCCGTCCGGATCACGATGGTGCCGGGCTGCAGGCGCGGATCGGGCGTCTCGACCAGTTCGCGGGCTGCGGCGTGGCCTGCTGCGCCCAGTGCGGCGGCTCCAACCAGCATGGCGGCGATCAGGGCATGGCGAGGGAACATGGCGGCCTCCGGCTGCAGCTACAGCCGGCGATCTCGCGCCGCTCAGGTGAATTCCCGGTTGAGCGATATGGTGAAGCCGCGATTCATCATGAATTCCGGCTGAAACCATCCGACTTTGAAAGTGACCTTTCCGTCTTTGCGAGCGCAGCGAAGCAATCCAGAAGTCGGCGCGGGCCGCTGGATTGCTTCGCTGCGCTCGCAAAGACGGCGAGAGCTTTGACCGCTCAGCTTCGAGGGCCGCTCGTATGAAGATCAGGATTTGCCGTCCATCGCGGCATCCTCGGCCGCGATGCTCCTGCGCCCGAGCAGCGCCAGCGCGGCGCGCCGGCCGAGCACCAGCGCCGGATAGAGCAGCCGCGACAGCCGCGGCGAGGCGAAGATCAGGCGGTTGCCCCGGTTGAACAGGCCGGATGGCGTCGACAGCAGCGCCAGCCGGTTCAGGCAGTCGTCGCCATGATGCCAGACCCCGTCGAGCCGCATCGCCATGCCGGCATCGAGATCGAGGCCCAGCCGCTTGACCTCGGCCACGGCAGGATCGTCCGAGCGGGCGTCGATCAGGCGCACGGGGCCGATATCGGCGCGCAGGCGAAAGAGCCGCATATAGGCGGCGCAGAACGGGCATTGGCCGTCATAGACGACGAGCAAGGCGTCGGCGCTCATGAGGACGCCTCGCGCATCGTGTCGTCGGGCCGTTCGCGCGCGCTCCACGGCGTGAACGGCGTGGTCAGCGGCGTGATGAAGTCGGCCGCCCGTAACGGGCTCCAGACCTTCGTCGTCAGGTCGATCTCGCGCCGGATCAGCGGCTGGAACGGCCGGCCGTTCAGCGACATCGCGACATGGGCGTGGACGGCGACTTCGCCATGGCCCTGCCGTTGGAAATGCCGCTCGAGGTGATGGGCGAACTGCAGGATCATGTCCGGCCGGGTCAGCATCACGCCGGCCTGCCGCTCGGTGAGATGGTCGGTCGGCGAGACGCGCCAGCGCCGGCCGTCCTGCGCCACGACCTCGAAATCGCCTTCGCCCTGCCGGTCGTACATCCGCATCCGCCAGGCGAAGCGGTGGCCTTCGCCGGCCCAGCGCACCTCCGACGGATAGAGCGCGAAGCGCAGCGGCACGAGCACCTGCACGACCATCCAGCCGATGAGGAGGCCGATGAGCGCGAGGCTCAGTCCGGTCCGCGCGACAGGCGCGGCGGCAGGCAGAGCCGGCATCGGCGGCAGCGCCTCGAAACGTCCGAGCAGCCAGCGCAGCAGGCGCTGGGGCCAGTCGGGCGCAAAGAAGATCGTCGTCGCGGCGATGGTCAGGAACGGGAAGATGCCGATGTTGAAGAAGAAGCCGTTGGCGAGATGGAAGACGCAATAGAGCAGGAAGACCGGCAGCCGCGTGCGGGCGAACAGCAGCAGCGGCGCGCCCAGCACATGCAGCGCGATCGTGCCCCAGGCCCCGGCGAGGATGACCCAGTCATGCGCGAAGATCGCCCCGAAAGGCAGATCCTGCGCCTGCTCGCGCAGCCAGATCGCCAGCGGCTCTCCCCTGAGCCAGTCCTCGGTGATCTTCACCAGCCCGGCATAGAGCAGGATGATTTCGGTCTGCGCCCGCAGCGCCCAGACCGACCAGTAGGGCGCGGTCTCGCGGCGTGTCTTCGGGAACAGTTTTGCGTCGAGCGACAGCGCGTTGCCCGCCGGCAGCAGGCAGAGCAGCCCGGCATAGAGCAGCACCATGTAGAAGTGGTTGAGATACTGCGCCTTGTCGAGCAGGAAGAAATACGCAAACAGCAGCGTGAAGCCGATGATCGCAAAACGGTAGAACAGCCCGAGCGCGACCATCAGCGAAAGCACGCCGACGCCGAGCCAGGCGATGTGCAGCCACGGCTCGGGCAGGGGCTTCACCCAGGAAAAACCCCAATAGCTGAACAGGAAGTCCGGTTCGGCGTAGTAGCGCGAAATCCGGTCGTCGCGGATGAAGCGCCAGACGTCCCAGGCCAGCAGCAGGCCGAACCCGATCCGCAGCACGGCGAGCGACTGGATCGAAACCGGGGCGTGCAGGCGGTCGAGGAAGCGCGACAGCGGCTTGTGGCTGTTCGAGGTCGGCGGCACGGCTACGGCTCCAGCACGGGTTTGCGTCGCGGCCGACAACGCTCCAGCCGCGATTTTATTCCGTCAGGATCGGGCTGGCCCCCATTAGCTATTCAGCCACCAGATCGAGACGTTGAGCAGAGTCGCGAAGGAGACCCAGGCGACATAGGGCCATTGCAGGTTTGCAGCCCAGCGGTCGAGCGGACGGAAGGCCGCGATCATGGCGAGGATCATCGCCAGGAAGGGGACGATCACGAAGACCCCGCCGAGCGGGCTCTGCAGGCCGAAGAAGACGCAGGACCAGAGCACGTTCAGCCCAAGCTGCGCATGGTAGACGATCAGCGCCCGCGCCTTGCCAGGCGTGTCCGCAGGCAGGCGCAGGATGCGGTAGACGCCATAGGCCATCAGCGTGAAAAGCAGCGTCCAGGCCGGGCCGAACAGCCAGTTCGGCGGGTTGAAGAACGGCTTGACCAGCGTCGGATACCAGGTCGGAATCTGCGGGATGGTGACCGCATTGCCGAGCAGCGAGGCGGCGACCACCGGCACGATGGCGATCAGCGCATCGACCCAGAACGGTCTTGGCGACGGTTTTGGCGCGGCGTCTGCATGGGATTGTGAAGCACTCATGTCCGCGAAATGGGGCATGGTTGCGCCGGAGGCAAGATCGCAGGCCTTGCGCCATGCCCCCGGCTTACGCCAGATGGCAGCCTTAGTCCCTCTTGGAACTTTATCGGACATCCCATGCCCAAGCGCTCGCTCCACCCCCGCTCTCTCGCCGCGCAGGCCATGGGCAAGATCGACCCTTTGACGAAGGGCGTGGTCACGCCGATCCACATCGCCACGACCTATATCCGCGACGAGGACAACGCCTATTCCTCGGGCTTCGTCTATGGCAGGCCGGACAACGAGACGGTGCGCGAGACCGAATCCGTGCTCGCCATGCTGGAGCAGGCCAAGGCCGGCGCGCTGCTGTTCGGCTCGGGGATGGCTGCGGCCACCGCCGTCTTCCAGGCGCTCTCGCCGGGCGACCATGTCGTGGCGTCCAAGGTGATGTACTGGGCGCTGCGTTCCTGGCTTCTGACCGAGGCGACGCGCTGGGGGCTCGTGATCGACTTCGTCGAGACCGACGACCTCGTTGCCCTGAAAGCCGCAGTGAAGCCTGGCGTGACCAGGCTGGTCTGGGCCGAGACGCCCTCGAACCCGCTCTGGACCATCACCGACATCGCGGGCGCGGCCGAGATCGCGCATGCGGCGGGCGCGAAGCTCGCGGTCGATTCGACCTGCGCCTCGCCGGTGCATACGCGCCCGCTGACGCTCGGCGCCGACATCGTCATGCATGCCGCGACCAAGGTGCTGAACGGTCATTCCGACGTCGTCGCCGGCGTGCTCTGCGCCCGGGAGGATGACGAGTTCTGGGGCCGCGTGAAGACCGTGCGCAAGATGCAGGGCGGCATCCTCGGGCCGTTCGAGGCCTATCTGCTGATGCGGGGGCTGCGCACGCTGCATGTGAGGCAGGAGCGCCAGTCGGCCTCGGCGATGACGCTCGCGCAAAAGCTATCGGCCCATCCGCTGGTGGCCCGCGTACTCTATCCCGGCCTGCCGCAGCATCCGGGTCACGACATCGCCGCCCGCCAGATGGAAGGCGGCTTCGGCTACATGCTCTCGGTGCAGGTGACGGGCGGCGAGGCCGCCGCGATCAAGGCCGCCGCCCATGTCGAACTCTACAAGCGCGCGACATCGCTTGGCGGCGTCGAGAGCCTGATCGAGCACCGCGCCTCGATCGAGGGCGCGGGCTCGCCCTGCCCGACCGATCTTCTGCGCCTCTCGACCGGAATCGAGGATGTCGGCGACCTCTACGACGATCTCGACCAGGCGCTGAAGGCGGGGCATGGCTGAGCAGTCATCGCGAGGAGGCGCAGCCGACGAAGCGATCCAGAGGTCGGAGCGAGACGCTGGATTGCTTCGCTTACGCTCGCAGTGACGGCGAACGCTTAGACCCAGATCCCCTTCGCCACCGCCAGCAGCCACGTCCGCTCGGCCAGGCCGTTGCGGCCGCCATTGATCAGCTTCGTCACGGCCGCCACGTCGTCGGAATCGGCCGCCGCGTTGCAGCCGCGCTCACGCCAATAGGCGAGCGCGACGCGCAGCGAGATCTCCGGCTCCTTCGCCCGCTGCGGCTCGCGCTCCAGATCGACGCCGACAGCCAAGCCAAAGCGGCGGTAGTTCGCCCGGCCGGTGAGCTGAAAGATGCCCCTCCCGTGGTAACGCGCGCCGTCGCCGGCCTGAACGTTGCCGAGGTCGCGCCGGCCCTCATAGCGGGCGAAATAGGCCGCCCCGCCATATTCCTCGAGCGTGCGAAAGCGGTCGGTCTCATGGGCGGCCTGCGCCAGCAGATGGCAGAGGCGCAGCCGCGTCGTCACGCCGCCGGAAGCCGCAAGCCCGTCGAAGCCGGCCGCGACGCCGGCGATGATGTCCGGCTTGCCCGATGGCACGAGCCGTCGAAGCCGCTCGGCCGTGACCGACAGCGGCGATAGGCGAACGGGCGCTGGCTGCGGAGCGGCCGCAATCGTCGAACCTTGCATGGACATGATGGCGGTCTCCCGTTGAGGACCGCGCCATGATGAGGCCGTTTCGGCGTAGGGGGATTGAGCGGAGGGGTATCCCCGGGCTCAGTACCTGCTTTCGAGCCCGGCCCTGATACCAAGGCGTTCTGCGGCGAGGTCGAGCCGCTTGTCGCGGGTCCAGAGCGTCGCGTCTGCCAGCTTCGCCGAGGCGAGCAGATGCGCATCGACATAACCGATGCCCAGGCCGTGCAGGCGCTCGCGCTCGATCAGATCGAGCACTTCGTCATGCGTCGCGATCGGAGCCTTGTGCTGCCCCCTCAACATCAGAATGACCGACTGACGCTTACCGATCGAACCAAGCGCGATCTCACCGATCACGAATGGATGCATCAGCGTCTGCTTTTGCGTCATGGCCTCGCTGAGGCGCGAGTCAGCGCGTCGGAAATGGTCGATCCAGATCGACGCGTCGACGACGATCACGCCGCGTCGCTGCGGCGACGGGGCGCTGCCGTTGCATTGGGATCGGAGCCACCCAGCTTGATCAGACGACGCGTCGTTTCCTGATGGATCAGCGCCTTCAGAGCTTCGCGAAGAAGCGCCGATTTCTCCTTCAGGCCTGTATAAGCCTGAGCCTGCGCAATCAATTCATCGTCGAGAGTGACCGTCGTTCTCATGGCCTTAAGCTCCTGCGGAGGCATCGGATATAGCATCAGATGATGCTCAAATCCATGCCTGCCATCGCGTGGGCGCTCAGCCCCCAGCCACCTTCTGATAGTCCTTCACATCCGAAAACGTCACCTCCGGAGCCCGCTCCGCGTCGTATTTCAAGGTGAACTGGCTCGACGCCATGAAGACAGGATCGCCGTCGAGATCGTCGGCCATGGATGACGGCTTCAAGGATACGAATTTCTGCAGCGCGGCCTTGTCGTCGGACGACACCCAGCGCGCGATCGAGAACTGGCAGGGCTCGAAGTCCACCGGCAGCGAATACTCCGCGTCCATGCGCTCCTTCAGCACGTCGAGCTGGAGCGCGCCGACGACGCCGACGATGGCGGGCGCGCCGTCATGGGGCAGGAAGAGCTGCACGACGCCCTCTTCCGCCATCTGCTGCAGGGCCTCGCGCAGCTTCTTGGCCTTCATCGCGTCCTTGAGCTTGACGCGGCGCAGGATTTCCGGCGCAAAACTGGGAACGCCCTTGAAGACGATGTCCTCGCCTTCGGTCAGCGTGTCGCCGATACGCAGCGTACCGTGATTGGGCAGGCCGACGATGTCTCCGGCATAGGCCTCCTCCGCGATCGAGCGGTCGCGCGCGAAGAAGAACTGCGGTGCATTGAGTGGCATCGGCTTGGATGTGCGGACGAGCTTCGCCTTCATGCCGCGCGAGAGCTTGCCCGAGCAGACCCGCATGAAGGCGATGCGGTCGCGGTGGTTGGGGTCCATGTTCGCCTGGATCTTGAACACGAAGCCGGTCATCTTAGGCTCGCCGGCCTGGATCGCCCGCTTGTCGGCGATCTGGGCGCGCGGGCTCGGCGCGAGCGCGCCGAGCGCGTCGATCAGGTCGCGCACGCCATAGTCGCGCAGCGCCGCGCCGAAGTAGAGCGGCGTCAGATGGCCCTCGCGGAATGATTGCAGGTCAAACGGCTTCAGGCCCTCGGCTGCGAGAAACACCTCCTCGCGCCAGGCCTCGGCCGCGCCATGCGGCAGCAACTCGTCGAAGAGCGGATCGTCCCAGCCCGAGACCTGCTGGTCCTGGCCCTGCTCGTCGCCCTTCTGATTGCGCCGGAAGGTGTTGGCCTTGAGGTCGTAGGTGCCGACGAATTCGCGCCCGCGCCCGACCGGCCAGGTCATGGGAGCCACATCGAGCGCCAGCGTGTTCTCGATCTCGGCGATCAGCTCGAACGGATCGCGCGTCTCGCGGTCGACCTTGTTGATGAAGGTGACGATCGGGATGTCGCGCAGGCGGCAGACCTCGAACAGCTTCTTGGTGCGCGCCTCGATGCCCTTGGCCGCGTCGATCACCATCACGGCGGAATCGACCGCCGTCAGCGTGCGATAGGTGTCCTCGGAGAAGTCCTCATGGCCCGGCGTGTCGAGCAGGTTGAAGACGTGGCCGTCATATTCGAAGGTCATCACCGAGGTCACGACCGAGATGCCACGCTGGCGCTCGATCTTCATCCAGTCGGACGAGGTCTGGCGGCGGCCGGCTTTTGCGCGCACCTCGCCGGCAAGCTGGATCGCGCCGCCGAAATAGAGCAGCTTTTCGGTCAGCGTGGTCTTGCCGGCGTCGGGGTGCGAGATGATCGCGAAGGTGCGCCGGCGCGCATGCGGAGCCTTGTCCGCGCGGTCGATGGTCGAAGGGTCGGTCATGCCGGTTGAAGACAGGATGCGCCCGGCGAAGTCAATCATCCGGGCCGTCCCTCGCGGGCTTCAGTTCTTCAGCCGATACCCCGTCCGGAAAATCCACGCGACCGCGGCGATGCAGGCGGCGAGGAACACCAGCGTCATGCCGAGGCTGATTCCGATGCCGACATCGGCCACGCCGTAAAAGCTCCAGCGGAAGCCGCTGATCAGGTAGACGACCGGATTGAACAGGGTGACCACGCGCCAGAACGGCGGCAGCATCTCGATCGAGTAGAACGAGCCGCCGAGAAACGCGAGCGGCGTCACGATCAGCAGCGGCACGACCTGCAGTTTCTCGAACCCGTCCGCCCAGATGCCGATGATGAAGCCGAACAGGCTGAAGGTCGTCGCCGTCAGCACGAGGAAGAGCAGCATGAAGCCCGGATGCTCGATCCGCAGCGGCACGAACAGCGTTGCCGTCGCCAGGATGATCAGGCCGAGCAGGATCGACTTCGTCGCCGCCGCGCCGACATAGGCCGCCACCGCCTCCCACCAGGCGACCGGGGCCGAAAGCAACTCGTAGATCGTGCCGGTGAATTTCGGGAAATAGATCGCAAACGAGGCGTTGGCGATGCTCTGCGTCAGCAGCGAGAGCATGATCAGGCCCGGCACGATGAAGGCGCCATAGGGCACGCCGTCGATCGACTGCATACGCGAGCCGATGGCCGCGCCGAACACGACGAAATAGAGCGAGGTCGAGATCACCGGCGAGAGGATGCTCTGCATCGGCGTGCGCCAGGTGCGGGCCATTTCGAACCGGTAGATCGCGACGATGGCATGCCAGTTGATGGTGAAGCCCGCATTCATGACCGGCTCCTCACCAGGCTGACGAAGATATCCTCCAGCGAACTCTGGCTGGTCTGGAGGTCGCGGAAGCGGATGCCGGCCTCGGCAAGGGCCTGCAGCAGCGCCGTGATGCCGGTGCGCTCGGCCTTGGTGTCGTAGCTGTAGACGAGTTCGGAGCCGTTGCCGGCGAGCGACAGATCGAAGGCGGCGAGGGCTTCGGGGATAGCCGCCAAAGGCTCCTGCAGCGACAAAGTCAGCTGCTTGCGGCCGAGCTTGCGCATCAGCTCGCTTTTCTCCTCGACCAGGATGATCTCGCCCTTGCTGATGACGCCGACCCGGTCGGCCATCTCCTCGGCCTCCTCGATGTAATGCGTCGTCAGGATGATGGTGACGCCGTCCTCGCGCAGCTTGCGGACCATCTTCCACATATCCTGGCGCAATTCGACATCGACGCCCGCCGTCGGCTCGTCGAGGAACAGGATGCGCGGCTCGTGGCTCAGCGCCTTGGCGATCAGCACGCGGCGCTTCATGCCGCCCGAAAGGCGGCGGATTTCGGTGTCGCGCTTGTCCCAGAGCGACAGGTCTTTGAGCACCTGCTCGATATGGGCGGGATTCCTCGCCTTGCCGAACAGGCCCCGGCTGAAGGAGACGGTCGACCAGACGGTCTCGAACGCGTCGGTGGTCAGTTCCTGCGGCACGAGGCCGATGGCGGATCGGGCGGCGCGGTAGTCGCGGGCGATGTCGTGGCCGTCGGCCAGGACGGTTCCCGAACTCGGATTAACCAGCCCGCAGATGATGCTGATCAGCGTCGTCTTGCCGGCGCCGTTGGGCCCGAGCAGCGCGAAAATCTCGCCGCGGCGGATTTCGAGATCGACCGACTTCAGCGCCTGGAAGCCGGACGCATAGGTCTTGGAGAGATTGGTGACGGCAATGATCGCGGACATGACCGGGCATATAGGGGAGGAACGCGGACGATGCGATGACGCTAGCCCATCTCTGCGCGGGCAGCGGTCATGCGCGGCGGGCCGAAGCACTCGCCTGTGGCGAGGTCAGCCCGTGTCAGCAGCCTCGGTCAGCGGTCAGGTCACGAAACGGAAGATGGCCGGATCAGGGACCCGGCCATGTCGGCATCTGGACGATCTCTCTGCTCAGATGAAGAACCAGAGCAGGATGATGATCGGAATCGGAATCCCGAGCAGCCAGAGAGCAATCGAACGCATGGTGTCACCCCCAATGTGGATCAAGAATGCGGGAGCAACGCGAGCGCGGCGAGAAAAGTTCCAGCGTACAGGCGACGCCTATTTGAAGGCGATGCTTTCGAAGATTTTCCGCATCGCGGCGTCGTACTGCTTATGGCCGTCCTCCGAGGCCCAATAGGTCATCAGGATGATCTTGCCGGCGACATTGGGGTTGATCGCGACATAGCGGATGATCGAGGCGCCGTCCTTGCTGGTCGCCTTGAGTTCCGTGAACGACCAGGCCCGGCCGTTGATCTCCTGCTTCGTTGTTTCCGACGAGCCGGTGATCCTGACGCCTTCCTTCTCGAAGTAGCTGTCATGCTCCTTCTGGACGGCGTCCATCTCGCCGGGTGCGATCAGTTCGAACCAGACATAGATCTCGTCGTCGGGCGTCTTGAACTCGATGCCGCGCGCGACCTTCGAGTTCGGCCAGGCGTCGGGGATCGTCACGATCGCGACCGGGTCGGCGCTGGTGATCGCGAGCGGCCCAGCCTGTGCGGCTCCCGATATCGGCATACTGGCGCCCAGCGCGATGGCGAGCGCGACAAGAATGGTCCGCAACATGGTCTTCCCCCGGTTACATGGCATTGGATTCATGGCGCATTGGATTCATGGCGTGCCGCCTGCCGGAAGCACCTTGAGGCCAGCACCGCCGGACGATGCGCCGCGTCCATGACAACGGCAAGCAACAGCCACAAAAATCATGCGAGCGCCATGACCGAAGGATGCCAGATCGGTTGATAGCCGTTCGCAAGCGCGGCCAGCGAGGCCGGCGGCGTCGCGACCTCGACGCGGCCCGAGGGGCGCCCGAGCCGCGTCACATAGCCGCCCGGCGACCAGAGCAGCGCCGCCCCCTCCCGCAGCGCGAGGAAGGCGCCTCCCTGCGCGATCACCGCACCGTCGGGCAGGCCCTCCGCCTGCAGCGCGTGGAACCGCTTGGCCCTGCCCTCGCGCCGTTGCCCGTCGAGCAGGCGGTCGATCTCGGGAAACAATGGCGTCCCGGCCATCCCGTATCCCCGCATCAGCGCGTCACGCCAGGCATGCGCGTCGCTACGGCGGCATTCGACGCAGGGGCGGTGCCCGGCCGCCAGCGCCGTGACCTCGTCGCAGAAGAACAGTTCGGTGTAGCCGTTGCCCCAGACCGCCCGCCGCCGGCCCTTGAAGGCGAGCACGCAGCAGATCCATTGCCGGCTGGCATGGCTGCGAATGGGGAGCGTCCGCGTCGCCGGATCATGAAAGCGCCCGCCGCGATTGCCGAACTGGGTCCCGCGCGAAGGGTCGGCGAAGAGGCTGCCGTCGGGGCGGATGCGGTTGGGGATGGGCATGGCGAGAGCCTAATGACGACGACGCCAGCTTCTGACAGGACGTCTCACCGCGGCAGCAGCGCCCAATAGTCGAATTCGAGGATCACCCCGTCGTCGTAGTGAGTGGCGTCGTGCTTCAGCGGATATTCGTTGCAGGGCCGGTTTTTGGTCGCCACAAGCCGCAGCCGCAGCGCGCCGACATCGCTGCGGCCGGGCAGTTCGGCGCATTCCAGCACCTCGCTCCAGGCGAAGACGGTGTCGCCGGCGAAGAGCGGCGCGACATGCCGGCCGCCATTGATCGCGGCGATGTGGAAGGCGTTGCCCAAGCCATTGAAGGAGAGCGCGCGGGCGAGGCTGATGACGTGCCCGCCATAGATCAGGCGCTTGCCGAAGCGGGTCTCGCGCGCCGAATAGGCGTCGAAATGCACCTTGGCCGTGTTCTGGTAGAGCCGCGTCGCGATCTGGTGCTCGGCCTCCTCGACGGTTGCGCCATCGACATGGTCGATCTTCTCACCCACCGCATAGTCGCCCCAGCGGAAGGCCGAGCCGGCCAGCGCGTCGTCGTAGAACGCCGTCGCCAGAGGCGGGCAGCCCTCGCCGAGTTCCTCCGGCAGCACGGCCTCTGCCAGCTCCGGCACCTGCTCGGCATGGGCCGGCGTACCGGGGCGGCGCTTGCGCACCAGCACCCAGCGGGCATAGCTCAGCACGATCTCGGCGTTCTGGTTGCGGCCGATCGAGCGGACATAGACGATGCCGGCGTCGCCGGCCGAGGTCTGCTTCAGCCCGATCACCTCCGAGGTGGTGGAGAGCGTGTCTCCGGCATAGACCGGCCTGAGGAAACGGCCATCGGCATAGCCGAGATTGGCGACCGCGTTCAACGAGATATCGGGCACCGTCTTGCCGAAGACGATGTGGAAGACCAGCAGATCGTCGATGGGCGCTTCCGCGTAGCCGATCGCCTTGGCGAAGGCGTCCGAGGACTGCACGGCGAAGCGCGGCCCGTAGAGCGCGCTGTAGAGCGAGGCATCGCCGGCCCGGATCGTGCGCGGCGTCGCATGGACGATGGTCTCGCCGAGGCGGAAATCCTCGAAGAAGCGGCCGGGACTGGTCTTTGGGGCGGGATTCGACATCGGCTCTACACTCGGTTGCACGCAGGGAGTGTGCGCTGCGGCAGGGCGCGGCGTCCAGTGGGGCCCGTCATGCTCGGGCTCGACCCGAGCATCTCCTCGGCGAGGTTCTCGGGTCTGCGCTTCGCTCGCCCGAGAATGACGCGCTATCCGACGATGCCGGCCAGCTTCCCCAGATCGACATTCGCCCCACAGACCAGCACGCCCAGCCGCTCGCCTGCCTTCGGGACATAGGCCCCCGACAAGAGCGCGCCCAGCGCAGCCGCTCCGCCGGGCTCGACCGCGAGCCGGAAATCGCGCCAGAGCACGCCCTGCGCTTTCGTGATCCACTCGTCATCGACCAGCGCCACATGGTCGACTGCATCCTTGCAGACCTCATGGACCAGCGGGCCGACATTGCGCGCGCCGAGCGAATCGGCGGCGACCGAGGCGACCGTGACCTCGACGGGCCCCTTCGCCTCCAGCGCCGCCTGCAAAGCGCGCGAGCCCGAAGGCTCGACGCCGACGACCTTGACCTTCGAGCCGGCGAACCAGGCGGCGATCCCCGAGATCAGCCCGCCGCCGCCGACCGCCACCAGCACGGTGTCGAGATCGGGCTCCTGCACATCCCATTCGCGCCCGAGCGTGCCCTGACCGGCGATGGTCTCCTTCGCCGCGAAGGGATGGATCTTCAGCGCGCCGGTTTCCGCGACGAAGGCGTCGCAGGCAGCCTGTGCATCGTCATATTGCGCGCCGCCGATCCTGACATCGGCCCCGAAACGCCTGATCGCCTCGATCTTGGCGGCGGGCGAGATTTCGGGAACGAAGATCGTCGCCTTCACGCCGCGCGCGCGGGCGGCATAGGCGACTGCCGCGCCGTGATTGCCGCCGGACGCCGCCGAGACGCCGGCCGCCGGAACGGTGAGCGACAGCAGGTTGTTGAACGCGCCGCGCGTCTTGAAGGAGCCGGCATGCTGTAAGGCTTCGAGCTTCAGCGAGATGTCGGCGGCCGAGTCGAACGCGCCCGTCCCCAACCGCATCACTGGCGTGACGCGGGCATGGCCGGCGATGCGCTGGGCCGCAGCCTCGATCATGGCGCGGGGAACGGGGCGTTCAGTCATGGCATGATCCTCGGCAGGCGCGCGCTCCGGCGAAAACGTCCAGATCGCGATGGGAATGCCGTGGCTATCGCGTCCCGGCGGATCGGGGAAGGGCTTTCCGCGCCCCGCCGCGATGTGCCGGGCGACGACGAGAGCTGCAAGCGCATCGAGCGCGTCGTCTGCCGCCGCGCCGCGCGGAGGCTTGGACTGGACGATGTCAGCCGGCAGCCCGGCCGCGATCAGCAGCGCCTGGCGCTCTGCCATGCCGGCGGGATTGATCGCGCCCTTGACCTTCTTGGGATGCTGGAGCGGCGCGCCCCGCAGGGTCGCGAAGGCGAGTTCCGGATGCACTTCGCGAATGCGGGCGGCCAGGTCGGGCCCGGCCCTGAGCAGTTCGTCGATCTCGCGGATCTTCGCAAACAGATGGAAGCCCTGCTTTGAGACCTTTCGCGGCGGCTCCGAGGTCGCGAGCGCCAGCCGGCAGGCATCGCCATAGTCCAAAGCCTCGACGGCGGCGCGCGCCGGGATCGAGAACACCGAGGACTGGCGCTGGCCGAGCAGCGGCCTGACCAGTTGCTCCGGCCCGCGTCCGGAGCCCGTCACGCGCTCGGGCAGACCGATGGGCATGTCGATCGCGACGATCAGCGGCGTATCGGGCCCGTCGAGCAATTCAGCCAGCCGTCTCACGACCACGAAACGCGGCGCGGCGTCGCCGGACAGGGGCATCAGGGCCGCGATCCAGCCCGCCTTGCACCCATCCACCCCCGCGACCCACGCCATCCTCAGCCCCTCCCGTCATCCGCCTTTCGCAGCACTGACGTTGCATCCGCATCGCGTCTAGTGTGCAGTGCAGCGAAGAGCCGTCAGGAGACAGCCATGACCACGATCCGTCCGCGCCGCAGCGCCCTCTACATGCCCGGCTCCAATGCCCGCGCGCTCGAAAAGGCCCGCGAGATCGCAGCCGACGCGCTGATCCTCGATCTCGAGGACGCGGTCGCGCCCGACGCCAAGGAGATGGCGCGCGAGCAGGTCTGCGCGGCCGTCAAGGCGGGCGGCTATGGCAGGCGCGAGCTGATCATCCGGACCAACGGCATCGAGACGCCCTGGTTTGCGGCCGATCTCGCGGCGGCCGTCGACGCCAAGCCCGACGCCATCCTGATCCCGAAGGTCTCGTCGCCTGAGACGCTGATCGAGATCGGCCACAAGTTGACCGGCCGCTGGGCCGATCCCGCAATCCGCATCTGGGCGATGATCGAGACCCCGCTCGCCATCCTTGACGTCGAGAGGATCGCACGGGCCGCGCGCGCCCCGACGAGCCGGCTCGCCTGCTTCGTCATGGGCACCAACGACCTCGCCAAGGAGACCCGCGCCCGGTTTGTGCCGGGCCGCGCGCCGATGCTGCCCTGGCTGACCAGCGCCATCCTCGCCGCCCGCGCCCATGGCATCGACATCGTCGACGGGGTCTATAACGAGATCAGGGATGAGGCCGGCTTTGTCGCCGAATGCGAGCAGGGCCGCGATCTCGGCTTCGACGGCAAGACGCTGATCCACCCCTCGCAGGTTGCGGTCGCAAACACGGTCTTCGCGCCCGACGAGGCGGAGCTGGTGAGGGCGCGCGCGATCATCTCGGCCTTCGACCAGCCGGAGAATGCCGGCAAGGGCGCGATCCAGCTCGACGGACGCATGGTCGAGCGGCTGCACGCCGAGATGGCCGCGCGCGTCGTGGCGTTGGCCGAGGCGATCGCGGCTTGAAACCCGCCGCAGCGAAGATGGCAGCCTCGCTTACGCGGCCTTCGCCTTGGCCAGGAACTCCCCCATGCGCTCCAGCGCGCGCTCGATATTCTCCAGCGAATTGGCGTAGGACAGCCTGATATAGCCCTCGCCATGGACGCCGAAATCGGGGCCGCCGATGGTGGCGACACCGGCATCCTCCAGCAGGGCCGAGGCCAGCTTCTTGGCCTTCCAGCCGGTCTGCGAGACGTTCGGGAACGCGTAGAACGCGCCCTTGGGCACGATGCAGGAGATTCCGGGCAGCGCGTTGAGGCCCTTGACCACCGCCTGCCGGCGGCGGTCGAACTCGGCCAGCATCTGGCCTACCGCGTCCTGCGGGCCGGTCAGGGCAGCCAACCCCGCCCATTGCGCCGGCGCGTTGACGCAGGAATGCGAGTTCACCGCAAGCTTGCGCGCATTCTCGTAGAGCGGCTTCGGCCAGACCGAAAAGCCCATGCGCCATCCGGTCATGGCATAGGTCTTCGACCAGCCATTGAGCAGGATCAGCCGGTCGCGAATCTCCGGATATGACAGCAGGCAGACATGCTTCTCGCCATCATAGAGCATCTGGTCGTAGATCTCGTCGGACATGATCGCGACGTCGGGGAAGTTGGCCAGCCCGGCGACGAGCTTGTCGACCTCGGCCTTGGGCGTGACGCCGCCGGTCGGATTGGCCGGCGAGTTGACGATCAGGAGCCGCGTCTTCGGGGTGATCAGCGCCAGCGTCTCCTCCGCCGAGAAGGCGAAGCCGTTCTCCTCGCGAATCGGAACCGGGATCGGCGTCGCGCCGGTGTACTCGATCATCGAGCGATAAATCGGGAAGCCGGGATCGGGATAGAGGATGTCCGCGCCGGGCTCGCCGAACATCAGGATCGCCATGAACATGGTGACCTTGCCGCCGGGCACGATCATCACGCTCTCGGGCGAAACCTCGACCTGGAAGCGCTTGTGCAGATCGGCCGCGACGGCCTCGCGCAGCGGCAGGATGCCGTTGGCCGGCGTATAGCCGTGATGGCCGTCGCGCAGCGCCTTCACGGCGGCCTCGACGATGTGGCCCGGCGTCGGGAAATCCGGCTGGCCGATGCCGAGATTGATGATGTCCTTGCCCTGCCGCTGCAATTCGGTGGCGCGCGCCAGTACGGCGAAGGCATTCTCCTCGCCGATGCGGGCGAAGGACGGGACGACATGCAGCGTCATGGCGGCGTTTCCTTGGGGATGGTGTCGGTGCGGCCCGCTGTCACCGGGGCCTTGGCGATGTTCTTGGCTCCAAAACCGGTCGCGTTGCAAGCCTAGCCCTCTTGGCCATGAAAGCTGCATGCTGTATGCAGCAAGCATAATTAGTATGACTATCGGCTATTTCAACGCTTGCCGAGGCAGGCCTGATCGGCATGATGGCGTGCTTACAATCGTTTGAATGAAGATCGGCAAGCGGCCGTCAGCGCCGCGCCGCGCGAGAGGAAACGACATGCCCAAAGCTCCCACCGGCAAAAAGCCCGCACGCCGGATCAAGCCCGAGCAGTTGCGCTCCAAAGCCTGGTTCGACAATCCCGCCAATGCCGACATGACCGCGCTCTATATCGAGCGCACGATGAATTTCGGCCTGTCGCGCGACGAGTTGCAGTCCGGCCGGCCGATCATCGGCATCGCGCAGACCGGCTCCGACATCGCGCCCTGCAACCGCCACCACCTCGAACTCGCCCCGCGCATCCGCGACGGCATCCGCGAGATGGGCGGCGTTCCCTTCGAGTTCCCGATCCACCCGATCCAGGAAACCTGCAAGCGCCCGACCGCAAGCCTCGACCGCAACCTGCAATATCTCTCGCTGGTCGAGATCCTCTACGGCTATCCGCTGGACGGCGTCGTGCTGACGACGGGCTGCGACAAGACCACCCCGGCCCAGATCATGGCCGCCGCCACCGTCGACATCCCGGCGATCGCGCTGCCCGGCGGGCCGATGCTGAACGGCAATTTCCGCGGCGAGCGCACCGGCTCGGGGACGATCGTGTGGAAGGCGCGCCAGATGATGGCGGCCGGCGAGATCGACTATCGCGGCTTCGTCGACCTCGTCGCATCGTCGGCCCCCTCGGCCGGCCACTGCAACACCATGGGCACCGCCTCGACGATGAACTCGCTCGCCGAAGCCATGGGCATGACCCTGCCCGGCGGCGCGGCCATTCCCGCGCCCTATCGCGACCGCTACGAGATGGCCTATCTCACCGGCAAGCGCATCGTCGAGATGGTCTGGGAGAACCTCGTTCCCTCAAAGATCCTGACCCGCGAGGCGTTCGAGAACACCATCGTGGTCAATTCGGCGATCGGCGGCTCGACCAATGCGCCGATCCACGTCAACGCCATCGCCAAGCATATCGGCGTCGCGCTCGACAATGAAGACTGGACGGCGATCGGCTACGACATCCCGCTGCTGGTCAACCTGCAGCCGGCCGGCGAATATCTCGGCGAGGACTACTACCGCGCCGGCGGCGTGCCCGCCGTCGTCGCCGAACTCGTCGCCAAGGGCAAGATCAAGCCGGCGCTGACCGCCAACGGCAAGACGCTGGCGGAGAACTGCGAGGGCTTCTTCTCCGGCGACCGCAAGGTCATCAAGGCCTATGACGAGCCGATGAAAGCGCAGTCCGGCTTCCTGAACATCTCCGGAAACCTGTTCGATTCCGCGATCATGAAGACCAGCGTGATCACGCCGGAGTTCCGCAAGCGCTATCTCGAGAACCCGAAGGACCCGATGGCCTTCGAGGGCAAGGCGATTGTCTTCGACGGGCCGGAGGACTACCACCACCGCATCGACGACCCTGCGCTCGCGATCGACGAGCACTCGATCCTGTTCATCCGCGGCGTCGGGCCGATCGGCTATCCCGGCGCGGCAGAGGTCGTGAACATGCGCCCGCCGGATTATCTCATCAAGAAGGGCGTCTCGGCGCTGGCCTGCATCGGCGACGGCCGCCAGTCGGGCACCTCCGGCTCGCCCTCGATCCTGAACGCCTCGCCGGAAGCGGCGACCGGCGGGGGCCTGGCCCTGCTGAAGACCGGCGACAGGGTCCGCATCGACCTGAAGAAGCGCTCGGCCAACATCCTGATTTCGGACGAGGAACTGGCGCAGCGCAAGGCCGCGCTGAAGGCTGCCGGCGGCTACAAATATCCCAAGAGCCAGACGCCCTGGCAGGAGATCCAGCGCAAGATCGTCGGCGAGCTGTCGGAGGGCATGGTCCTCAAGCCGGCGGTCAAGTACCAGAAGATCCACAAGAAGTTCGGCATCCCGCGCGACAACCACTGAGGACGAGGGCGGCTGTCATCCCGTGCGCGCCGCGGCACATCGTGCCGCTGCGCAGACACGGGACAGTCCTCAGAATGAGGCGCCTTCTCGTCGCGCGGTCCCGCATCTGCGCAGCGTCGCTTCGCGCCGCAACGCGTGCGGGATGACAGCCGCCATTCCGCCTGCGCATTGGCACCGCTCGCCTTGCGCGCGCCATCGGGGCTGACAAACCCGCCCGGCCCCGACACTATGCCGCTCCACTGCCACAGCGGATTTGAAACGATTTAAAATGGCCTATTCCCTGCAGGTCGCCGCTTTTCGCAAGCTCCATGAGAGCGGCTGCTTCGTCATGCCCAACCCGTGGGACATCGGCTCGGCCCGCTGGCTGCGCGGCCAGGGCTTTCCGGCATTGGCCTCGACCAGCGCAGGCTTCGCCTTTACGCAAGCCCGCGCCGACCAGGACGTGCCGCGCGACATGATGCTGGCCCATCTCGCCGAACTGGTGAAGGCGGTGCCGGACCTCCCCGTCAACGCCGATTTCGAGAACGGCTATGCCGATACGCCTGACGGCGTCGCAGCCAACGTCAAGCTCTGCATCGCCACCGGCGTCGCCGGCCTCTCGATCGAGGACGCAACCGCGCGTCCCGAGGAGCCGCTTTACGACTTCGAACTCGCGGTCGCGCGGATCAGGGCGGCGCGGCGGGCCATCGACGAGACCGGATCGGGCGTCGTGCTCACCGCGCGGGCCGAATGTTTCCTGACCAACCATCCCGATGCGCTGAACGAGTCGGTTCGGCGTATTTCCGCCTATGCCGAGGCGGGGGCCGACGTGCTCTATGCACCCGGCCCGAAGACGCCCGAGCAGATCGGGGCCATCGTCGCGGCCGCCGGGGCCAAGCCGGTCAACCAGTTGATCTATGGCGATTTCGGCCTGAGCGTCGCCGATATCGCGGGGCTGGGCGCGCGCCGCATTTCGATCGGCGGAGCGCTCGCGCGCGCCGCCTGGGCCGCCTTCATCGAGGCGACGCGGCTAATCAAGGACGAGGGCAGTTTCCGGGGATTTGCAGGCAACGGCAAGTCGTCGCCACTGAATCCGTTCTTCACGGACGACCTCAAGGCGCGCGATCCGCAGGCCAAATCATGAGCGCCAAGGCATGAGCGGGCAGCTCCTGATCGCACCGGCCTGGCTCGGCCTGAGCGGCCTCTGGACGCTCGACGCAAAGGGCCGGCGCAAAGCCGTCGATGCCGAGGATATCGGCCTGTCGGAGGACCTCGCCGACCGGCTCGAGGCCTGGATGGACACGTTCGACGCGATCTATGAAGAGGACAACGAGGCCCGCTCGCGCTTTCCCGACGCCGTCGAGCAACTGGCCTGGGAGGCGGAAGGGGCGGCCCTCGCCGTGGCGATCGCCGACGAACTGGGCCCGGACTGGACGGTCGCGACCGACCTGAACGGCTGGCAGGAGGGCGCAAAGCCATGACCACCCTGCTCGACTGGACGCCGCCGCCCTTCCCGCCCGCGAAGGCGCTGGACGGCCGGTACTGCCGGCTGGAGCCGGTCGATCCGGCCCGCCATCTCGACAATATCTGGGCGGCGATGCAGGGCCACGACCAGCTCTGGGAGTGGATGCCGGCAGAGCCGCCGCAGACGAAAGAGGCTTACGGCGCGCTGCTGGAGATGATGGCGGCCAAGTCCGGCATCGTGCCCTTCGCGATCGTCGACAAAGCCGACGGCCGGGCCAAGGGTCATCTCTGGCTGATGGAGATCAGGCCAGAGCAGGGCGTGTTCGAGGTCGGCTACATCACCTATTCGCCGAGCCTGCAGAAGACCCGCGTCGCCACGGAGGCGATCTTCCTGTGCGGCGAATACGGCTTCTCGCTCGGCTACCGGCGCTTCGAATGGAAGTGCAACAACCTCAACGAGCCCTCCAGGCGGGCGGCGCTGCGCTTCGGCTTCAGCTATGAGGGCTTGTTCCGCCAGCACATGGTGGTGAAGGGGAAGAACCGCGACACCGCCTGGTTCTCGATCCTCGACAGCGAATGGCCGGTGCGGGCGCAGGCCTTCCGGCGCTGGCTCGATCCTGCGAACTTCGATGCGGCAGGGCGGCAGACACTCGCGCTGACGGCGTTCAACCAGCCGCTCGGGCTCGCCGGTCAGGCGCATCTGCGCCGCGCCTCGATGGCCGACATTCCGGCGATTCTGGCGCTGAAGAACGCCGCCTATACGCCCAACGAAAGCATCATCGGCGCGCCCTCGCTGCCGCGCATCGCCGACTACGCGCAGGTCGTGGCCGAGCACGAGGTCTGGCTCGCCGGCGACGGCGACAGGCTCGACGCCGCGCTGGTTCTGGAGATCGAGGACGGCAGGTTCACGGTCTGGAGCGTCGCCGTCGCACCCCACGCCGCAGGCCGAAGGCTCGGGACCGCGCTGATGCACTTCGCCGAGGCGCGGGCTTCTGCGCTCAATCACGACGCCGTGCATCTCTACACCAACGCCAGGCTGACCCAGCGTATCGGTTGGTACGAACATCTCGGCTACGACATCACCCATCACGAGGACAGGGCCGACCGGCGGCTCGTCCATATGCGGAAAACACTCAACAAGGCCGGTTGAACAGGGACGAAACATCATGGCAGGACGTTTGAAGGGCAAGATCGCGGTCGTCACCGCTGCGGGTCAGGGCATCGGCCGCGCCATCGCGGAGGCCTTCGTCGCGGAGGGTGCCACCGTCTACGCGACCGACAAGGATGTGGCGCTGCTGGAGGGCATCCCCAAGGCCAAGAAGCGCAAGCTCGACGTGCTTTCCAACAAGGCGGTCGAGGCCTTCGCGGCCAAAATCGGCGCGATCGACATTCTGGTGAACGCCGCTGGCTACGTCCATCATGGTACGGTGCTGGAATGCGACGACAAGGCCTGGGCCTTCTCCTTCGACCTCAACGTCCAGTCGATGCACCGCACGATCAAGGCCTTCCTCCCGGCCATGCTGGCCAAGGGCTCAGGCTCGATCGTCAACATCGCGTCCGGCGCGGGCTCGGTGCGCGGCATCCCCAACCGCTATGTCTACGGCGCCTCGAAAGCCGCCGTGATCGGCCTGACCAAGGCGGTCGCGGCCGACTTCATCAAGAAGGGCGTGCGCGCCAACGCGATCTGCCCCGGCACGATCCAGTCGCCCTCGCTCGACCAGCGCATCGGCGATCTCGCCAAGCTGACCAAGACCTCGGAGGCCGCCGCCCGCCAGGCCTTCATCGACCGCCAGCCGATGGGCCGACTCGGCACCGCCGAGGAAATCGCCTGGCTCGCGGTCTATCTGGCCTCCGACGAGGCGAGCTATACGACGGGCCAAATCCATCTCGCCGATGGCGGTTTTGCGCTATAGTGCGCGGGAACTGGAGGTGAGCCCATGGCCTTTCCGCGCAAGGAACGAAACTACATCCGCGCCGAAGTGGTTTCGAATCCGAGTATCTTGACTGGCGAACCCTGTGTTTCCGGCACTCGCGTGCCGGCGATGACGATCGTCGAAGAGTTGCGCGCGCGAGAGCCACTGGGGGAAATCTTCGCCAATTATCCGTCTTTGCCGTTCGACGGCGTGGAGGCCGTCGTAAAATGGGCGAAAGCTAATGGCATATCCCTCGAACCAGCCTGACGAGGACGTCCAGTTCATTTTCGACGAGTGCGTCACGCCTCGACTCGTCCGCAAGGCCAGCGACTTCGGCTATTACGGTATCCATGTCGCGGCCGTCGGCATGGCGTCGGCCTCTGACGATCTGATCTGCGCGAGGGCGATCGAGTCGCGACGCATTCTCGTGACCAATAACGGCAGGGATTTCCGCCGGCTCTACCGCCGGTTCCGCCATCACCCTGGCCTGTTAATCCTGCTGCCCTCGGTCGGGTGGCAGGAGCAGGTCGCCTTGTTCGAGAAGCTCCTGCGTTTCATCGAGAATGAGGACAAAGTCGTTGACCGGGTCGTCGAAATCCGCCGCGACGGCCACATCACCATTCAGCCGTGGACGGTAGATACGCCCTAACCGCGCAAAAACGAAAGCGGCCTCAGATATGCACATCCTCATCCTCGGCGGCGCCGGCATGGTCGGCCGCAAATTCATCGAACGGCTGGCCCATACCGGCGAGCTCGGGGCTAAAACCATCGACAAGGTCACGGCGCAGGACGTCGTCGCCGCGAGCGCGCCGGCCGCCTGCCCCTTCACCTTCGACGCGGTCGTCTCCGACATCTCGATCGAGGGCGAGGCCGAGGCGCTGGTCGCGTCGCGGCCGGACCTGATCGTGCATCTCGCCGCCGTCGTCTCCGGCGAGGCGGAGGCCAATTTCGATCTCGGCTACCGCATCAATCTCGACGGCACACGGTTCCTGTTCGAGGCGATCCGCAAGATCGGCGGCGGCTACAGGCCGCGCCTGATCTTCACCTCCTCGATCGCGGTCTTCGGCGCGCCGTTCCACGACAAGATCGGCGACGAGTTCTTCACCACGCCGCTGACCAGCTACGGCACGCAGAAGGCGATCGGCGAACTGCTGCTCAGCGACTATTCGCGCCGGGGCATCTTCGATGGCGTCGGCATCCGCCTGCCGACGATCTGCGTCAGGCCCGGCGCGCCCAACAAGGCGGCCTCGGGCTTCTTCTCCAACATCATCCGCGAGCCGCTGAATGGCATCGAGGCCGTGCTGCCGGTGTCCGACCAGGTGCGCCACTGGCACGCCTCGCCGCGCTCGGCCGTCGGCTTCCTCGTCCATGCCGCGACGATGGACACGAGCGCGATCGGCCCGCGCCGCGCGCTGACCATGCCGGGCTATTCCTGCACCGTCGCCGAGCAGATCGAGGCGCTGCGCAAGGTCGCGGGCGAGGGCGTCGTCGCCCGCATCAGGCGCGTGCCCGACCCGGTTATCGACGGCATCGTCGCCGGCTGGCCGCGCGACTTCGAGGCGAAGCGCGCTCCCGCGCTCGGCTTCAAGGCGGAATCGAGCTTCGAGGAGATCATCCGCGTCCATATCGACGACGAATTGGGCGGGAATTTCGTGAAGTAGGGCAACGCTTTCTTCTCGTCTTTGCGAGCGCAGCGAAGCAATCCAGAGCCGCGTGCTCTACGCCCTCCTGGATTGCTTCGCTGCGCTCGCAAAGACGGATCTGTCTTGCGCGTTACATGAAAGGCCGCCGCGAAAACGCCAGATCGACATCGCCTATGGCCAAGCCGAGCTTGGAGACGATCGCCCGGTTGACGATGACGCCGTCGCCATTGCGCTCGATCACATCCTCGAAATGCACCCTGACCGGACCAGCGCCGGTCGGCAGGTCGACATCGTAGGACAGGCGCACGCCGTTTCCTTCCGTCGTAATCGCAGCCTCGCCGACGACATCCTCGCGCGTGCCGGCATAACTTCCCGGCCCGGTCCTGCGGAAGACCCAGGTCTTCACGTCCTTTTCCCCGTCCGAATAGGTGAAGGCCTCGCGCAGCGTCAGCGTGTCGCCGCGCACCCGGCCGTCGAGCACGACGGTGAGGCCGCGCGTGGCCCCCGTAACGCGGTTGGTAAAGACGCCTTTCGCATAGCTGCGACCGGCGAAATCGCGTTCCAGCACGATGCCGCGCGGACCTTGCATGGCGGAAAATTGCGGAGCCGTGGCGCAGGCGGAGACTGATGTCGCCAGAGCCAGGACGACGAGGGTGCGACGCGACAGCATGAGCGGACCTTCCAGAGAGACAAGGCCCCGGATCGCTCCGGGGCCTTGTCTCTCTACGCCGGGCAGCACTCGCCGGATGCTTCCGCCGCGATCTCGGGCGCGATCCTGCGCTCCAGATCAGGCTCGGGATCGGGCGCGTGCGCCCAGCCGCTCGAACCCCAACTCTTCAGCGCCGCCCAGGTCGAGCGGTCGAGCCGGTACTGCTCGCAGGGGAACAGTCCGCCCCGCGCCGGCAGCGACTTGAGGAAGGAGCCCTCGGCCCGGAAGCCCGACTTCTCCAGCACCCGGCGCGAGGCCGGGTTGATGACGCGCGTGTCGGCCTCGATCGCGGGGATTTCGACGAGCGAGAACAGCGTGTCGGTCAGCGCCTGCACGGCCTCGGTGGCAAGACCCTTGCCCCAGTGCGGTGCGCCGAGCCAGTAGCCGAGGAAGGGCGTGCCGGTGGCCTGCCTGTGCGCGCCGATCATGCCGATCAGTTCGTTGGGCTTTGCGCGCGGCGTGATGCCTAAAACGAGATGCTCGCCCAGCGCGTTGCCCTTGCGCATCGCGAAGATGAAGGGCTCGACCGCATCCGCCGGATAGGGATGCGGGATCGAGGCCGTCATCTCGGCCACGGCTTTCTCGCCGGCGAGCTTCAGGATGGCCGTGGCGTCGGCCATGCGGGGCCAGCGCAGCCAGAGACGGCGGGTCTCGAGCCGGAAGACGTCGTCGCGGGTCAGTTCGGGGAACATGGTCGTCTCTCCGTCGGCGCAAACGAAAAAGGGAGCTGGGATTTCGCCCCACCTCCCCTTCGCTGACCTTCGGGAAACCCGCTGAGGGTCTCGGCCCCTTGATCCATCTCGGTTCGGTGGAACCGGCGGACCTGAGGAAAACCCTGTCCGCCGTCTTATTCTGCGGCCTGTTGGGCCGGGACTACGTTCACGAAAGCTCGGCCGAGTTTCGTCGTGAATCGGACGCGGCCGGCCGTCGTCGCAAAGAGGGTATGGTCTTTGCCCATGCCGACATTGACGCCCGGATGCCAGGTGGTCCCGCGCTGACGAATGATGATGTTGCCGGGAATTACGGCCTGATCGCCGAACTTCTTGACCCCGAGGCGCCTGCCTGCGGAGTCACGACCGTTGCGGGATGAGCCGCCTGCCTTTTTGTGAGCCATAACGCCCTACCTCAAAACCTGATCATTATGCGTAACCCGAATCGGCGGCAAAAGCCAGCCGATCCGGAGACGAAATCGAAACCTGCCTGACGGGATGCGTCAGTAGTCCTCGCCGGAGGCCTGCTCGGCCTGGTCGGCCTTGGCCCGCGGGGGCTTGCCGGCCAGGAGTTCCTTGGCCTGCTCGACCCACTCTTCGCGGGCAGCGCGGCCGCGGAGCTTGAGCTCCTCGTCCCACTTAGCGATGTCGGCCTCGCTCCAGGAGGCGATGTCGTTCCAGGAGGCGATGCCGGCGGCGCGAAGCTTCTTCTCGATGGTCGGGCCGATGCCCGAAATCAGCGAGAGGTTCGAGGCGTCGATCGCGGACGCGTCGGCCTTGGCGGCTTTCGCGGCCTTGGGCGCAGCGGCCTCGCCCTTGGCCTGCGTCGAGGCGGCCGTCAGCGCGACCGGGGAAGCCTCGCCCTTCTTCATCTCCGGCTTCTTGCCGCCGGTGAGAATGTCGGTGATGCGGATCACGGTCAGCTCGGCCCGGAAGCCGCGCTTGCGCTTGGAGTTCTGGCGGCGGCGCTTCTTGAAGGCGATGACCTTCTCGCCGCGGGCCTGCTCGACGATCTCGGCCGCGACCGTGATTTCGGAGAGCGCCTTGGCGTCGAGGGTGGTCTTGTCGCCGTCGGTGAGCATCAGCACGGTGCCGAAGGCGACGGTGTCGCCCGGGTTGCCCTCGATCTTGGCGGTGGTGATCTTGTCGTTGGCGGCGACGCGGAACTGCTTCCCGCCGGTCTTGATGACTGCGAACATTTTATCCTCCATGTTCGGCCCTGCCCTGTCATGGTCCCCGGCGGACCGGGAACGCACGCGGGACAGCTTTTTGGCAGTCGTTGCGTGGATGGGTTTGCTCTTGCAGGCTTGCGACCGCGACGAGGCGGAACCATCATGCCAAAAGAGATCGGGCGCGGGTTTCCCCACGCGCGATGGAGGCTCGATAGTCGCAAGGCCCCGTCAGGTCAAGCACAAGCTGCCGAAGTCCGGCCAAAAGCACACGGCCCGTCCCGTTTGTGACAAGGACAAGACTTGTCTCCGCCGCAGTCGGCGTGTATTGACCAGCCCGCTTCGACCAAGACGACGCGACTGCGGACAGGTGGCAGAGTGGTTGAATGCACCGCACTCGAAATGCGGCATACCCGCAAGGGTATCGGGGGTTCAAATCCCTCCCTGTCCGCCATTCTCCCTATCTCACGTCATTCTCCCTGACTATCAAGCCGGCTCGCCTCGCTGACGGAAGGGCGGACGCTCAGCGGGTCGGGCCGCCCGGCGTCGCCGGCGCGCCAGCCGGCGGCTTGGTCGGGTCGGGCTGGATCAGGTCGGTGCGAGCCTTGTGCTGCAATGCCGGGTCGTCGGCGGTGAAGACGGCCGCCGCCAGCGGCGACAGCATCATGACCGCGATCAGGGCGAAAGCGATGTACTCCTTGGTCTGCATGGCAGCCTCCTGTCGATCGGTTGCGCCGCATGGCGCAACGCCTTGGAGAATCAACGAGGGCTGGCGCGAGGATGTTCCCTCCGGCTTCGTCTTGCCGGGATGGACTCAAGCCGGCATTGTCAGGGTGGAAAAACGATCTGGGGACAAGCCGATGCGTCTCGTCGTCGCTGCATTGGCGTCGTTGCTTGCGATGCCAGCCTATTCCGCCGGGCCCTATGGCCGCATCGTCGTCGGCAACTGGTCGGGCGGGGCCTATACCAGCGACCGGACCGGCGCGTTCTCGCATTGCGCCGTCAATGCGGGTTACCGCAATGGCACGCGGATGCTGACCTCGGTGACCTCCGATTTCAAATGGCTGCTCGGCTTCTCCCACCCCGACTGGAAGCTGACGCCGGGCAACAAGGTCCCGCTCGAACTGGTCTTCGACCGGGCGACGCGGCTCAACGTCACCGCCGAGGTTCGCACGCCCGTCCTGCTCACCATCGCGATGCCGGCCGAATCGACGCTGATCACAGCGTTCCGGCGCGGAGAGTTTCTCGAACTGATCGCCAGCGACCGACGGCTGACCTTCGCCCTGACCTCGACCTCGGAGATGCTGCCGGCGCTGGTCGACTGCGTGAAGCAGAGTGGCAACATCCGCGGGCCGATCGCCTCGGCGCCCGCGACGCCGCCCGCGCCCTCGCCGGCGGACGCTGCGGCCAAGGCCGAAAAAAAGGCGGTGCTGGAAAAATCCCGCGACCTGATCCGCACGAAGATGCTCGGCTGCATCGGCAAGGAGGGCACGCCGATGCTGCTGACCGACGAGAAGGCCGAGGTCGTCGCCAAATCGGCGATGATCTTCTGCCGCACCGACGTCGAAGCGCTGGTCCAGGCCACGATCGAGCTGGTCGAGCTGGAGAGCGGCCGCCCGGCCAACCGGCAGGCGGTGAAGCAGGCCGCCGAAAGCCGCGTGCATGAGCTGGTCGTGGCCCATGTCGTGCGCTCGCGCGGCGAGATGCTGAACCGCCGGAATCAGGGCGCGCCGGCCCCGCAGCAGAGCGCGCCGAAGCCGGCCATCTCGCCGACGCTGTGAGCGCGCGGCGGCCGGCCTTACGAGGAGGCCTGCTCCGCCATCGCCTCCTGCAGGGCGTCGATATGCAGCATCGCGGCCTTCATCGCCTTGTTCTCGAGCGCGCGATAATGGCCGACGACGGCTCGGCCCATCGGCGTCAGATGCGCTCCGCCGCCCTTCGCGCCGCCTGGCGCGGCCGCGACCAGCGGCTCGCGGAACATCCGGTTGAGATCGTCCACCAAAAGCCAGGCCCGGCGATAGGACATCGTCATGGCGCGCCCGGCGGCCGAGATCGAGCCCGTCGCCTCGATCGCCTCCAGCAGCGCGACCTTGCCCGGCCCGAGCCGGCTCTCGGGCGAGAGCTGGAGCCGCAGGCTGAAGCCGACAGGCTGTCTGCTATGTCCCGGCTGCGCCATGGCGGCGTTCTCCTTCAGTCCGACGATCTGCCTGGCCATGCGCATGCGCCTCACGGCCCGTCGATCGAGACGCTCTTGATGACGGCGAACACCGCGCCGCCCGGCCGCAGGCCAAGCTGCGCCGCCGACTTCGCGGTGACCCGCGCGAGCAGCGTTTCACCCCGGCAATCGAGCCGCAATTCGACCGCCGAACCTTCTCCGCGCGGCCCGATTTCGACGATCGTCGCGGGCAGTATGTTCAGCGCGCTGACGTCGACAGGCTCGCGCAGGCTGATCAGCACATCGCTGGCGAGAATGCGGACCCGCAGGCGCGCGCCGATGGCGGCGCTGCTGCGGGCGACCTGCAGCGTGCCGGCCCGTGTCGCCAGCCGCATCAGGCCGAATTCGGCGTCATGCCCCGCGACCTCGCCCTCGATGATCGAGCCAGCCTCGCTGGCTCCGGACAGTCCAGCGATACCGAGCCGCGACATGATGTCGGCCGTCGGCCCGCAGGCGGTGACGACCCCCTGGTCGAGCGTCACCAGCGTGGTGGCGAGCCGCGCGACCTCGGCCATGGCATGCGAGACATAGATAATCGGCACGCCGGCCTCGTCACGCAGCCGCTCGATGTAAGGCAGGATCTCGGCCTTGCGCGCTTCGTCGAGCGAGGCCAGCGGCTCGTCCATCAACAACAGGCGCGGGCGGGCCAGCAGCGCCCGGCCGATCGCGACGCGCTGCTTCTCGCCGCCCGAGAGGGCCGCCGGGCCGCGCTCCAGCAGATGGCCGATGCCGAGCAGGTCGAGCACGCCGTCGAGATCGCCGCCGAGGGCGGCGGTCCCTGCCGCTTGCCGGCCTGAGAACCAGCGCCCGAAGAGCAGGTTCTGGCGCACGGTGAGATGCGGAAACAGGCGCGCCTCCTGGAAGACATAGCCGATACGGCGCTTGTGGACCGGCACGACGACATTACGATCGGTATCGAGCAGAACTTGTCCATCGACGACGACGCGGCCGCGCCGCGGCGCGATCAGCCCGCTGACGATGTTGACGAGCGAGGTCTTGCCGGAACCGGAGCGCCCGAACAGCGCCGTGAGACGCCCTTGCGAGGCGAAGCTGGCGTTCAGATCGAACCGGCCGAGCCGGTGCTCGACGCAGACCTCGACGACCGGGCTCATACCGCCGCGATCCGCCGGTTGACGGCGCGCGCCAGCGCCTCGGAGGCAAACAGCGCCGCGACGGAGAGCGCAATCGAGATCAGCGTCAGCCGCATCGCGCCCGCATCGCCGCCGGGCACCTGCGTGAAGGTGTAGATCGCCGAGGGCAGGGTCTGCGTCTCGCCGGGGATGTTGGAGACGAAGGTGATGGTCGCGCCGAACTCGCCCATCGCCTTGGCGAAGCACAGGATCATGCCCGCCAGGATGCCGGGCAGGCAGAGCGGCAGCGTCACCGTGGCGAACACCCAGGCCGGATTGGCCCCGAGCGTGCCCGCCGCATCCTCGAGCTTGCGGTCGACAGCCTCGATCGACAGCCTGATCGCCCGGACCATCAGCGGAAAGCCCATCACGGCGCAGGCCAGCACCGCGCCGGTCCAGCGGAACGAGAGCACGATCCCGAACCAGTCATGCAGCAACTCGCCGACAGGCCCGCGCCGCCCGAACCAGATCAGCAGCAGATAGCCGGTGACGACCGGCGGCAGGATCAGCGGCAAATGGACGAGCGCATCGAGGATCGACTTGCCCCGGAACTCGCGCCGCGCCAGCAGCCAGGCGACTGCGACGCCGAAGGGCAGGCTCGCCAGCATCGCCGTGGTCGCGACGACGAGGCTGAGCCGGACCGCCGTCCACTCCTCGGGAGAAAGCCAGTCGCCCACCGCGTCAGCGTCTCATGTCGCGTTCGCGGGCTTGTTCAGCACCGTGAAACCCTGCTTCTCGAACGCTCTGCGCGGGCCGGCTCCGCGCAGATAGCTGAGGAAGCCCTGCGCGTCGGGATGCATCGAATCCGTTGTCACGGCGACGGGATAAAGGATCGGCGGATGAGAATCCTCCGGGAAAACCGCCAGCACCCTGACCTTGGGATCGGCGGCGGCATCCGTGATGTAGACGATGCCGAGCGGAGCCTCGGCCCGCGACACCAGCAGCAGCGCCGCCCGCGCATTGTCGGCCTGCGCCACCCTGTGCTTCACCTTGTCCCAGCCGCCGAGTTTTTCCAGCGCCGCCTTGCCGTATTTGCCGGCCGGCACCGATTCGACATTGGCCGTGGCGAGCCGGCCCGAACCGAGCGCGGCCGTCAGATCGACGCTCGCGCCAAGCGTCACGGCGGCGGTCGAGGCCAGGGGCGCGATCAGGGCGATGCGGTTGCCCAGCAGGGTGACGCGGCTCTCGGGCCTGATCAGCTTCTTGCCGGCGGCATAATCCATCCAGTCGAGATCGGCGGAGAGGAACAGATCGGCCGGCGCGCCCTGTTCGAGCTGTTTCGCCAGCGCGCCGCTGGCGGCGTATGAAATCCTGGGAGCGGGCTTGCCGGTTTCCTTCGACCACGCCGCCGCCGCCTCGTCCAGCGCGTTCTTGAGGCTCGCGGCGGCGAAGATCACCAGATCCTTTGCCTGCGCCTGGGCGGCCAATGGCCCCAAGCCCGCCATCAGGCCTGCCGCCCCGACCAGCAGATGCCGGCGACCGATCATGATCCTGCTCCCATAGCTGCTTGCGCGATACGTGCTATCGCTAGTCATGAACGAATATAACGCAGCCCGCGTCAAGGGCGCGACACTGAACTCGGCGTGATGATCATCGTCGATTGAAACGGCGCACATCAACGTCGGATTATTCCTGCTGGAATATAGCGGAACCAGAAGCCACCCCGCTCCGTCGAGAGCGGGGTGGCCATCAGGCGTCGAGCCACTCGCGCGTCAAATTCGCGTCGGCCTGTGACAGGCCATGCCCGGTCGGCAGGGTCTTGTGCTCCACCGTCGCGCCGGCCTCCTCCAGCGTCCTCCCGAGACGCGCGGCGTTCCCGGCCGGGATGATCGGGTCGAGCGCGCCCGACAGGATCAGCACCCGCTTTCCTCCAAGCGCCGCCTTGGGCGGCGTCGCGAAAGGCGACATGGCCCGCAGCAGGACAGCGCCCGCCAGCGCCTCGGGACGCAGCAGCAACAGGCTGGCGGCGATGTTGGCGCCGTTCGAGAAGCCGAGCGCGACCGGCGCCGGCAGCTCGTAGCGCCGGCGCGCCACCTCGATGAAATCGGTCAGTTCATGCGTGCGCGCGGTCAGATCGGCCTCGTCGAAGACGCCCTCGGCCAACCGGCGGAAGAAGCGCGGCATCGCGCCTTCCAGCACCCGCCCGCGCGGCGACAGCAGGCTCGCGCCGGGCGCAACCATGCGGCCGAAGGGCAGCAGGTCGCGCTCGTCGCCGCCCGTGCCGTGCAGCAGCAGGAGCGGCGGGCGGGACGGATCGGTCCCGGGTTGGAAGACATGGATGAAGTCGGTCGTGACGGCGTCCATCGGACATCTCCTTATGGTGCAAGTCGGCCCCTCCCGCCGGGCTGGCCGGCGGGAGGGGTCTCCGTCTCAGGCCAGCGCGGGCAATAGCGCCTCGATCCGGGCGCGCTGGCTCTCCAGCCCGGCCGGCAGCTTGAGCGCCTGGCCCAGGCTCTCGGTCGGCTCGTCGACCGAAAAGCCCGGCACATCCGTCGCGATTTCGAACAGGACATGGCCCGGCTCGCGGAAATAGACCGAGCGGAAATAGTTCCGGTCGCGCTGTTCCGTCGTGCGGATGCCATGCTGCTCCGCGAGCCTGCGGACCATCTCCTCCTGCGCCGCATCGTCGGCCGCGCGGAAGGCGATGTGATGCACCGAGCCCGCGCCCTGCCGCGCCGGCAGGAAACCGCCGGCGACGCGCAGATCGACCACCTTGCCGAGACCCGCGCCCTCGGCCTGATAGCGGACAGCCGAGTCCTCGCGGCCAATCTCGCGGAAGCCGAAGACGTCGCTCAGGACCGCACCGGTCGGCGCGGCGTCCGCCACCAGCAGACTGACGCCGTGGAAGCCGCGGATCGCATGCTCGGCGGGAACGCCGCCGCCAGCCCATGCAGGCTCGCTCCCGATGCCGGCGACGCCGACGAGCGCGAGCCGCATCCCGTCGGGATCGCGGAAAGCGAGCACGGTTTCGCCGAAGCGCCTGATTGGCTGGTCGTGCGGCACGCCGCATTCGACGAGCCTGTGCGTCCAGTAGCCGATCGAGCCTTGCGGAACCCGGAACACCGTCTCCTGCGTCTCGCCGACGCCGAGCCGTCCGGGCGCGGCATGCTCCCAGGGGAAGAAGGTCAGGATCGAGCCCGGCGTGCCGGCGGCAACGCCGTAATAGAGGTGGTATGTGCCGGGATCGTCGAAATTGACGGTCTTCTTGACCAGCCGCAGGCCGAGCACGCGCTCATAGAAATCGAGATTGCGCGCAGCCGGGCCGGAAATGGCGGTGACATGGTGGATGCCGTTGATCTGCATGGTGACGCCTCCTGAAAGAGCGTGAGAGGGCGATGCCCCGATGGCGTCGAAGATCGGCATGAGAGGGCGATCGCGCCAGAGCCGAATGATTGCGCAGATGCAATGTCGAACTTGGCAAATCCCAATTTGCATTGCGATCGGTCACGGCCAATCTTCCGAGCCGAGACCGAACCGGTCCCTTTTAAGGAGATGCTCCCATGATCGACACCCGCCTCGCCCCTTATGGCGCCCTTGGCCTGCGCGTCGCGCTCGGCGCGATGTTCATTGCCCATGCCTGGCTCAAGATTGCAGTCTTCACCCCGGCCGGCTTTGCCGGCTTCCTCGGGCAGATCGGCCTGCCGGCCTTCCTCGCCTGGCCGATCATTCTGGCCGAATTGCTCGGCGGCCTGGCCATCCTGACCGGCTTTTACGGCCGCTATGTCTCGCTGGCGCTGCTGCCGGTCCTGCTCGGCGCGCTTGCGGTCCATGCCCCCAATGGCTGGCTCTTCACGGCGGCCAATGGCGGCTGGGAATACCCCGCCTTCCTGGCGCTGGCCGCGCTCGCCCATGGCCTGATCGGCGACGGCGCGCTGGCGCTGAAGTCCGACCGTCCCGCCCTCGCCGGGACCCCCGTCGCCGCCTGATACGACCGCGCCGCGACGATCCCGCGCCGCCAGCGAGGCTCCGAGCCTTGCTGGCGGCGAGATGCCTTGCTGGCGGCGCGCCCATGCCCGAAAGTGCCCCGATGAGCGATGCGAGCAAGCTGCTGGCCTGGGACGATTTCCGCCTGATCAAGGCGATCGCCGAGACGAGGACGCTGCCGGCGGCCGCGACCGCGCTGGGCCTGAACCACTCCACCGTCTTCCGCAGGCTCGGCCAGATCGAGGCGGCGCTCGGCCTCAGGCTGTTCGAGCGCCATCGCAGCGGCTATGTCGCGACGCCGGCCGGCGAGGAGATGGCGCAGCTCGCCGCCCGTCTCGACGACGACATCAGCGCGTTTGCGATCCGCCTCGCAGGGCAGGAAATCAAGCCGGCCGGCGAATTGCGCGTCACCACCAACGACACGCTGCTGGTCGATCTCCTGACGCCGGTCTTCGCCGGATTTCTGGCGCAGTGCCCCGACATCCGGCTCGATGTGCTGCTGAGCAATCAGGCGCTGAACCTGTCGAAGCGCGACGCCGACGTCGCCATCCGCGCCACCGACAATCCGCCCGAGACGCTGGTCGGCCGGCGCGCCGCCCGCATCGCCTGGGCGCTCTACGGCCGGGCGAGCGATTTCCCGCAAGCGGGCGACATCGCGATCGAGACCCTGTGGGCGCATAACTGGGTGTCGCTCGGAGACCAGTTTGCCGGGTTGAAGGCGGTGCGCTATCTCGCCAGCCATGTCGCGCCCGAGCGCATCGTCTACCGGGTCAACACGGTGCTCGGTCTCGCCGAGGCGGTCGAGGCCGGCATCGGCATCGGCTTTGCGCCCTGCTTCATCGCCGACAGGCGGCCGGGTCTGGTCCGGCTCTCCGCGCCCGATCCCGGATTTTCAGCCGACCTCTGGCTGCTGACGCATCCCGATCTCAGGCATTCGCCGCGCGTGCGGCTGTTCCTCGATTTCGTCGCCGCCGAACTCGGGCGCATGAAGCCGCTGATCGAAGGCGAGAGGGGCTCGGGCGCTCAGTTGGGGCAGGAATAGGCGACGCCCGCCGTGCTCGCCCCTTTCCAGTTCAGCGCTGCGACGGGGCTCAGCACATGCGTTCCGCCGATCTCGGCCGTCCTGATCTTCAGCCGCGCCAGCGCCGAATCGCGCGCCTGATCGAGCAGCAGCACGCCGCTCAGGCCCGAGCCGCCATCGACATCGCCGATCGTCTTGCACGGCTCGACCACCGCCTTGTTGTCCGTGACCACGACGATGTTGGAGCGCGACGAGGGAATGGCGCAGGCGGCGAGCGCCAGCAGCGGCAGGACGAACAGGACACGCGGCATCGATCACTCCTCACGGCACGGGCAGCCGTTTCGGGAACGCATGATCGCGCAGAATGTTGCCAGATCAAGGTGCTGTAGCGAGATCAGGACCTCGTGGCGCGATCAGTCCGACAGCGCCTCGAGCCCGTCATCCCTGGAGCGCTTGACGATCCTGTAGCCGGTCGTGCGGGAAATCCCGAACTCCCGGCACATCTCGCTCATCTCCTCTCCATCAAGCAGGCGAGCCACAGAACGAAGCCGTTCTGCCAAGACCGAACACTCTCCACGGCATCGACGCACGCGGCCAAAGCCAAAAGCGTTACCCATGTGTCCGATACGTTCTGCTACCTGTATCTCAGGTCGTTCAGGTCCACCGCAGGAGAAGCCGGCGGCCGTGACCAGAATGTCGATGCGGCCGAACGGCGCCAGCCCCGTCCCGCTCACCTCATCGGCGAAGCCCGGCAGGCCGACGTCGCCGGCTTGGACGAGTGCGGCTGTCGCCGCGCCGCATTGCCTCAAGGCCAGCCATGGTCTAGGCCTCGCCGCGACCCGTTATCCCGAGCCCGGTGGTCGATTCAGACCAGACCGGGCCCTGCGCCGTCGCCATGTCCTCAGCCGACATCGGCCGGCAGCGCTCACTCGCGAAAGGACAGATCATGGCCCGCAAGAAATCCAAGCCGCTCGAGGCCGAGTTCGTGATGTTCGACGTGTTCTATGCCGATGGCTCGCGCACCTCGAACCGGCGGGTGCCCACGGCGATGCTGGGCGGCCTCGACGGCGACGAACCGGCGCGCGAGGCCATCATGGAACAGGACAGAATCATCGCCGAGAAATCCGGCAAATCCACGCTGGAGATCGAGACGATCGTCCGCTCCGGCAAGGCGGCCGAGAAGCCGGCGCGCAAGGCTGGCTGACGCCGAGATCCTGATCCGGCGCAAGGTTACGCACAGGTCGAACGCCCTGCTCTTAACCTCGCCAAGCAAGCGATCCTTGACCTCGCGGTACAGTTGGATTTTAGTCCGGCCGTATCTTGGGAGGCTGAAAGGAACATAGAATGCGTACTATCTTGATCGTCGGCGCTCTGGCCGCCGTCCTGGGCGGCTGCCAGACCGCGCAGGAATCCTTGGCTGACGCCGAGATCACCTGTGAGTCGCAGGGCTTCCGTCCGGGCACCCGCGCCTATCAGCAGTGCCGCTCGGCCAATTATGTCGAGAACCGCCGCGCCTCGAACGAGGCTGGCAGCGCGGTCGCTGCGGGCGTCGCGGCCGGCGTGATCGGCGGCGCGCTCATCGCCGCCGACAACCGCTCCTATTACGGCCGCGGCTACTATCGTCGCGGCTGGTGGTGAGATCGACGAGGCCTTACGGCCTCGTTATTCGGTCAATAGCTCGGGCCCGGCGCGTCGCGCCGGGCCCTTTTTCGTTTCCGACGCGTCGTCGCGTCAGGCGCGCTTGGCCGCCGTGCGCTTGCGGGGGGCCGGCTCCGGCTGGCTCGAACTGGTCAGCAGCGAGCCGAGCACATAGACGGCGATGCCGATGCCGAGCAGGGCCGCCACCGGCTCCTTCTGGGCGCGATGCGCGATCATGCGGCCGCCCTCGCCGGCATAGTCGCGGGCGTGTTCGGCATAGTCGCGCGCCTGGCCGCCATAGCCGCGCAGCCATTTCTCGCCGCTCTTGAGAGCGCTTTCGCCGGTCGAGGCGGCCTCGCTGGAATAGCTGTTGAACAGGCTGCGCAGGCGACCATAGTCGGGCTCATAGCGCGACCAGCTCGAGCGCGGCGGCTCGCGCAGAGCGGCCCAGGCGACGAGGCCGACGCTCAACGCGCCAAGGCCGAAGGCGATGACGGGATTGCGCTCGACGGCGTCGATGACAGCCCTGCCGCCCTCTCGCGCGGTTTCGACCGGGTCCATATCCGTCACGGCGTCCCTGGCGCGCTCATAACCGTCCTTGACGGTCTCGGTCGCCTTTTCGGCGAGGTTCGAGGCCTTGGCGCGCAGGCCCGAGGTCGCATTGTCGATCTCGTCGGCAGCCTCGTCCCAATCCTTGGGCACATCGGGGGGAAACTTGTTCATGGTCGCCATCGCGAACCTCCATCTCTGAAATCCATGTCGAACCCTTAGAACGGCAGGGCGGCGACAGAGTTCCGGCCGATGGCGCGAAAAATCCGTTGACGATACGGGAGCCGGTCAGTCCGGCGCGACGGTTGGCATCTGGCGTGGCGTCTCGTCTGCCGCAGGCGACAGGCCATAGGGCGCGACCAGCGGCCAGATATGGGCCGGCACCATGGCGCGCAGCTTGCGCGGCTGCGCGCGGCGCAGATGCAGCACAGTCTCGATCGCCTTCATCTCGATGCGGGTGCGGGCGAATTCGAGTCCGCGCGGGCCGATCTTCGGCATCAGCCAGCCCATCAGCGGCCTGAGCCAGTCCGGCATCGCCCTGAGCGGCAGGCCGCCGGCCGCGCGCGCGACATTGCCGGCGAAGCCCTTGACCGAGGCGTGGCGCTTGCCTGCGCTGCCGGGGGCTTCGAGCGCCACCTCCTCGCCCAGAAGATCGAGCAGTTCCTGACCGCGCGCATTGCGCACGATCAGCCATTGCCGCCCCTCGCCCGCCATGTAGCCGACGGTGATGTCGGCCAGCGTGTTCGAGTAATCGACGCAGGTCCGGCAGGTCAGCGGGAAGAAGTCGCCCGGCAGTTTCGACAAGGGCAGGCGCAGGAACGGGATCGTCCTGACGCGCCCGTCGTCGAAGCGCAGCTCGACATGGTAGTCGGCGCGGAATTCCAGGTAACTGATCGTGTCCGGCGCGTCGCTGAGCAGCGCCAGGAACTCGTGGAAGCGCTCGGTCGTGGTGTTGTCCGAGCAGGGCGTCCCGATCACATAGATGCGCTCGAAGCCGAGTTCGCGCTCCAGCGCCCGCAGCGCATAGACCTGGCAGGGGATGCCGATCAGCGCTATGTGCCTATGGCCGGCCGCGCGCGCCGGCTCCAGCAGCGCCAGCAGCGGCGCATAGCCCATCCGCATGCCCCGGCAGTTTGCCATGTCCTGCGCCCGGGTGACGATCACCGGCACGGGCTTCCAGCGGTCGTTCGGGTCGGGCGCCATGGTCAGCACGGCGTCGATCAGGCCCTCTTCAAGCAGGCGCTCGGCCAGCCTTGTGGTGATGCCGGTCCATTGCGCGCCCTCGCGCGGCGCTTTCAGCGCGGCGCGGTGCATGCCGAGGAACGGGCCGAAGAAGCGCTCGTCGGGCCGCGCCTCGTCACGCATGCGTCCGTGGACCTGCATTTCCAGCGCAGGGTAGTCCGGCCTGATGAACTGGCAGGCCGCACCGCATTGTTTCGGCTCGGCCATGCGCGAGACGCCGCAATCGGTGCAGAGCCCGCGCGGTGCGGGCGGGTTCAGCTCCGGAGTGACCGGCGGGCCGTGTCTCAGTCCCGGCGCTGCCGCCACGCGATCGTCCTTCAGTCTGTATCGCCGCTGCGATGACGGCCGCCAGCATCGTCCCGGTCAGCCGCCGGCACAAGCGGCGCGGGATCGCGAAGCCGGCAAAGGCATAATCGCGACCCGCCCCGGCCATGTCGAGGCCAAGATTGGCTGCGATCTCACGACTCACGACTTCGTTTCGAGAGGAGACGCGCATGGAAACCCAGCACCTCCAGACCGCCGTCCCCGGCCTCCTATCCGATCCGGAATGGATCGCGCTCGAAAGCCTCGACGAGCTTACCGAACATTTCATCTTCGATGATTACATGCTGGTCAGCCTGAAGGACCGGGGTTTCGTCGAGCCGCGCGGCGGCCGCTGGCGCGTGACCGCCACGGGCCAGCGCGCCCTGACGGAACGCTCGGTCTGACCTGAAAAATCGACCGGGCCGCGCTGGACATTGCGCGGTCGCGTCACCACTCATCAGTGATGGCCAAGCCCGTCAGCATCACCGTATCCCATGAACTCGGCCGCGAGGCGGCGGTGGCGCGCCTGCGCGACGGCGTCGATCGCATCCGCGACAGGCTCGGCATGGTCAAGATGCAACTCGTCGAGGAAAGCTGGACCGGCAACGAACTGAGCTTCGGGGTGGCCGCGCTCGGCTACACCGTGCGCGGCACGCTCACCGTCGAGGAGAGCTTCGTCCGCGTCGAGATGATGCTGCCCTGGCTGCTCGCCGCCTTTGCCGAAAAACTCAAGCTCGGCGTCGAGAAGCAGGGCCAGATCCTGCTGGAGAAGCCCAGGGCCTGAGGCTTCCCGCTATTGCGGAGCCTTGAAATCCCCGTACTCGATCTCGGCGACGACGCCGCCATCGGATTCGAGCCGGCGCGGCAACCCGTCCTCGCGGCCGATCCAGATGCGGCTGGAATCGAGCTTGCCCGGCGTCAGCGGATTGCTCTGCTTGTAGGAATAGACCGCCATCGCGACGCCGCCACGCGTCTCGAAGACCGGCCCGGTGCATTGGCTGAAGGGCAGCATCGCAAGCGCCTGCTCTGCCACCGCGCGCCGTTTCGCGCCGTCCATCGGCACACGACGCCAGGGCGTGGTCGGGCTCTCGCGCATGAACATGGCGTCCTTGAGCATGACGCTCTCGATCACCGTGCCGGCCATGGAGACGCGGTGGCGCGCGCTCTGCTGCGGCCCGGCCAGGCTCGCCTTGACGATCGGCTCGCAGGCCGGCTCGGCGGCAAGCGCCGCCCCCGTCATCAGGGGAAACAGGATTGCGGCGCAAAGCCCCCGGAACGTCGCCGTCATCTCGCTGCCTTCCTGTGTCGAACGGACCGATCGCGGCAGTCTCGACGATTTTTGCGTAAGCGTCACCCATGGGGTGCAGAAACCTGGGCGCGCGGAACCCTTGGTGCGCAAAGGTTGAAATCGCCGCCTCCAGACCGCAAGGTTTGGGGACCGCTATCCCCCGATCCGACCCGGAGACCCGATGCATCACGGCCCGCTCATCGCCATTCTCGTCGCGGGTCTCTGCCTCGCCTTCGTCTTCGGGGCGCTGGCGCAGAAGCTGAAGGTCTCGCCGCTTGTCGGCTATCTGCTTGCCGGCGTCGCCGTCGGCCCGTTCACCCCGGGCTTCGTCGCCGATCAGGGGCTGGCCAACGAACTCGCCGAGATCGGCGTCATCCTGCTGATGTTCGGCGTCGGGCTGCATTTCTCGCTGAAGGACCTGCTCTCGGTCCGGGCCATCGCGGTGCCGGGCGCGCTCGTCCAGATCGGCGCCGCGACGCTGCTCGGGCTGGGGCTGGCGCTGGCGCTCGGCTGGAGCGTGATCGCGGGCCTCGTCTTCGGGCTGGCGCTCTCGGTCGCCAGCACCGTCGTGCTGCTGCGCGCGTTGCAGGAGCGCCGCCTCGTCCAGACCGAGAAGGGCAAGATCGCGGTCGGCTGGCTGATCGTCGAGGACCTCGCCATGGTGCTGGCGCTGGTGATGATCCCGGCGCTGGCCGACGCGCTGAACGGCTCCAACCCCGGAACGCCCGTGCCGCTGGCGGGCCGCTTCGACCTCGGCCTGTGGGGCGTGCTCGGCCTGACGCTGGCCAAGGTCGGAGCCTTCGTCGCCTTCATGCTCATCGTCGGCCGCCGGATCATCCCGTGGATCCTGCACTGGGTCGCCCATACCGGCTCGCGCGAACTGTTCCGGCTGGCCGTGCTGGCGATCGCGCTCGGCGTCGCCTTCATGGCGGCGAGCCTGTTCGGCGTCTCGTTTGCGCTCGGGGCCTTCTTCGCCGGGATGATCCTGAGCGAATCGCCGCTGAGCCAGCGCGCGGCGGAGGAATCCCTGCCGCTGCGCGACGCCTTTGCGGTGCTGTTCTTCGTCTCGGTCGGCATGCTGTTCGACCCAGGTATTCTGCTGCGGGCGCCGCTGCCGCTGATCGCGACGCTCGCGATCATCCTGATCGGCAAGTCGCTGGCGGCCTGGCTGATCATGCGCGCCTTCGGCCGCTCGGACGCGGTCGCGCTGACGATCTCGGCGAGCCTCGCGCAGATCGGCGAATTCTCCTTCATCCTCGCCGGGCTCGGCGTCTCGCTGAAGCTGCTTCCCGAGCAGGGCCGCGATCTCATTCTCGCCGGCGCGATCCTCTCGATCCTGCTCAATCCGGTGCTGTTTGCGCTGGTCGACCGCTTCGCCTCCGAGGCGACCCCGGTCAAGCCCAAGCCGAGCGCCGCCCGGCCCGAGCCGGAACCCGAGCCCGAGCGCGACATCGTACCGACGACGCTGTCCGACCACATGGTCGTGGTCGGTTACGGCCGGGTCGGCGCGCTGCTCGGCGCGGGGCTGACGGGCCAGGGCCATGCCGTGCTCGTCATCGAGGAACAGCCGCAGGCGATCGCGGCCGCCAGGCGCGACGGAGCGCAGGTGCTGGCGGGCAATGCGGCCGATCCGGCCGTGCTCGCCGCGGCCGGTCTCGCGCGGGCGACACGGCTCTTCGTGGCGATCCCGGAGAATTTTGAAGCCGGCCAGGTCTGCGAGCAGGCGAGGCAGAACAATCCCGACCTGCCGATCATCGCGCGCGCCCATTCCGACGCCGCTGTCGAGCACCTCACCAGATGCGGCGCAACGCTGACGATCATGGGCGAGGCCGAGATCGCGCGGGCCATGCTGGCGCAATGCGGCGCGCCCGATCCCGCGCCGGTGTAGGATCTGGCCCTCCAGGCGACGCGAGATCATCGGACAGGTTCAAGTGCAGGCCGGCGATGCGCCGTCCCGTTTCGCGGTTGGTTTCGATAGGTCTCGCGGATGAATCCGCAGGCCTTCATGATACATGACGCAAGGACGGCGATGATGGCGAATGCGGCGCGCAGATTGTCCTATGGCGACTATCTCCAGGTCGATCGGCTGCTCTCCTGCCAGGCGCCCGAGAGCGACAGGGCCGGCCTGCCTGCCCATGACGAGATGCTCTTCATCATCGTGCATCAGGCCTATGAGCTCTGGTTCCGCCAGATCCTGCACGAACTCGACCGCATCCAGGCCGATTTCGCCAGCGAGACGCTGGCAGACGAGCATCTCGGCCGCATCGTCGCGGGGCTTTCACGCATCCACGAGATCCTGAAGCTGCTGGTCGGCCAGCTCGACGTGCTGGAGACGATGACGCCGGCCGGCTTCCTCGATTTCCGCGATTTGCTGACCCCGGCCTCGGGCTTCCAGTCGGTGCAGTTCCGGCTGATCGAGGCGAGGCTCGGCCTGCATGACGAGCGCCGCCTGCGCATCGACGAGCAGAGCATGCGCGAGCGGCTCGCCCCCGGGGACCGCGCGAAACTCGACGCCGACAGCCATGTCTCGCTGCTGACCCAGCTCGACGCATGGCTGGCGCGCACGCCCTTCGTCGCGCTCGGCGACTATAATTTCCGCGAGAGCTATCGCGCCGCCGTTGTCGAGGCGCTCAGGCGCGACGCAGGCCAGGTCGGCGCGGACGCCTCGCTGCCGGAGGAACAGCGCCGGCAGGACGCGGCCGCGATCGAGAAGGCGCTGCTGCGCTTCGAGGCGCTGTTTGCGCCCGACGCCGCAAGCTCGAGCTGGCGGATGTCGCCGCGCGCCATCGAGGCCGCCCTGTTCATCTCTCTCTATCGCGACATGCCGGTGCTGCAACTGCCGTTCCGGCTGCTGCAGGCGTTGATGGACATCGACGAGAGCCTGACGCTCTGGCGCTTGCGCCACGCGCTGATGGTCGAGCGCATGATCGGCATCAGGCCCGGCACCGGCGGCTCGTCCGGCCATGGCTATCTCAAGGCCACAGCCGAGAAGCACCGCATCTTCATCGACCTGTTCCACCTCTCGACCTATCTGCTCGCCCGGCGCGACCTGCCGGCGCTGCCGGAGGCCGTCAGGGCGCGGATGGGCTTCAGCTACGGGGCGGCGTGATGGGCGACTGGACCGGCCATTTTTCGCGTTTTCGCGCCGCTGCGCCGGGACGGATCAACCTTGCGGCGCACAGCCATCACGACTGGCCGGACGTCACACTGGCGGCGCAGGAGGCGGCCTGGAGCGATGCGGCCAGATGCGCCGGCACGAAATGGGACGTCGTCTTCGGCGAGCTGATCCCCGCCGTGCAGGCCGGCATCGCCGCCCATCTCAACCTGCCCGATCCCGCGACGATCGCGTTCGCGCCCAATACGCATGAATTCCTGCGCCGGCTGCTGTCCTGTCTGCCGCATCACCGGGCGCCGCGCGTGCTGGTCACCGGCGCCGAGTTCCACACCGCACGGCGTCAGCTGACCCGGCTGGCCGAGGACGGGCTCGTGATCCTCGACGAGGTCGCAGCCGAGCCTTTCGCGACGCTGCAGGCGCGGCTGGCGGCCGCCATCGCCCAGGGCGGACACGACCTGATCTTCATCAGCCAGGTGCTGTTCTCGTCTGGCGCGACGACGGGCGATCTCGCGGCGCTGGTCGCGGCCGCGCCATCGCGCGAGACGCTGATCGCCATCGACGGCTATCACGGCTACCTCGCCGTGCCGACCGATCTCTCGGCCATCGCCGGCCGCGCCTTCTACATGTCCGGCGGCTACAAATACGCCATGTCCGGCGAGGGCTGCTGCTTCATGCACTGCCCGCCGGGTTTTGGCCCGCGCCCGCGCGACACCGGCTGGTTCTCGGCCTTCGGCGCGCTGGCCGCGCCGGCCGGCAGCAGCATCGGCTATCCGGTCGATGGCGGGCGCTTCCTTGGCGCGACCTTCGATCCGTCGGGGCTCTACCGGATGGAAGCCGTGCTCGGCTGGCTCGGCCAGCAGCATATCGATGCGGCCATCATCCACGATCATGCGCTGGCGTTGATGCGGCAGTTCCTCGCCGGGCTCGATGCGCTCGGCCGCGCCGATCTGACCAGCGGACGCCTGATTACGCCGCTGCACGTCAGCGCGGCGCACGGCAATTTCCTCGCCTTCCGCACGCCGCTGGCCGGCGCGCTGGAGACGGCGCTGGCCAGGCTCGGCATCGCCACCGACCATCGCGGCGACGTGCTGCGCTTCGGCTTCGGCGTCGCGCTGAACGCAGGCGACGTCGCGGCCGCGCTGGAACGGATGCAAGGGTTGGTCATGCCGGCCTGACGGCGCTCTCGACGCCCCGCCGGGAACATGGCACCGTCACCACCCTGCCAGCGCGGCTCTCGCGCCGGCGTCCTGTTCCGGCCCTGACATGCTGCGCCGTTCAGCCCTGTTGTCGCTCGCATCGCTGCCGTTCTGGCGCGCGCCGCTCGCCGCCGCCGGGCGCGACAAGGTGATCGTCTTCGTGGTCGGCATCCCGCTCGACCACCCGGTCGCGGTCGCGCGGATGACAGCGCTGCGCCTTCATCTGACCCAGCGCGGCTGGGTCGAGGGCCGGAATCTGCGCTTCCAGTTCAAGGTCGTGACGGCCGAGCTGGGGTCGCTCGAGCGATCCGTCGCAGAGACCGTCGCGCTGGCCCCCGATCTGATCGTGGCGGGCTCCAGCACGGAGACAGCCGCCGTACTGGCCAGGACGAAGACGATCCCGGTCCTGTTCACCACCGCCTCCGACCCCGTGGGCAGCGGCTTCGTGCGCTCGCTGGAGCGGCCGGAGGGCAACGCCACGGGCTTCAGCAACAACGAGCCCGGCATAGCCGGAAAATGGATCGAGCTGTTGAAGGAACTGGCCCCGGCCGTCGTGCGGATCGGTGTCGTCTTCAATCCGGCGACGGCCCCGGCGGCCGGCGAGACCTATCTCGAGGCCCTGCGCCTGCATGGCGCGCAGGTCGGCGTCACCATCGTCGGGGCGCCGGTGTCCGACGTCGGCCGAATCGACGCCGTTCTCGGCGAACTCGCGCGCGTGCCGGGGACGGGGCTGTTCTTTCCGCCCGACAGCTTCACATTTCGGGCGGCGAAGACCTTCATCGCCGGCGTGAACGCCCATCGCATGCCGGCGATGTACTGCTACGAGACCTTTCCGCTCAATGGCGGCCTGATCTCCTATACGGGTGGCCGCAACGACAATGACGAGATGGTGGCGAACTACATCGACCTGATCTTCCGCGGCGCCAGCATCGCGGAGCTTCCGGTTCAGTTCTCGCGCTCCTTCGAACTGGTGATCAACGAGCGGGTCGCAGCCTCGCTCGGCCTCTCGATTCCCCAGTCGCTGCGCGTGCGCGCGGCGCAGATCGTCTCGTGAGCAAGCCCGCGTCCGGCGTTGCGCCGCGCAGCGCGCTGGCCCGCAAATACGCGATCTTCGTCGCCTCGGCGATCGCGCTCGCGCTTGGGCTGAACGGTCTGGTCGGCACGATCTTCGCGTTCTCGGACCAGCGCGCGCTGGTGGTGAGGGTTCAGCAGGAGCAAGCCCAGGCGGCGGCGCAGCGGATCGGCGATTTCGTCGGCGACATCGTCAGGCAGCTCGACTGGGTCGCGGTGAACAGCCAGAGCGCATCGCCCAACGACGAGGCGCGGCTCGACGGCCTGCGCCTGATGCGCCAGGTCTCGGCCATCACGGATCTGCGTCAGGTCGATCGGGACGGACGCGAGGTGATCGCGCTGTCGCGTTCGGAACGCGACAGCGTCGGCTCAGGCCGGGACTGGTCGAGCGACAGGCTGTTCAAGGGCGCGATGCGCGACGGGGCCGCCTATAGCGCGATCGAGTTTCGGCGCGGCTCGGAGCCGTATATGCGGCTTGCCAGGCGGTCCGCAGGCAGCAGCGGCGTCGCGCTCGCCACGGTCAATCTGACATTCATTCGCGAGCTGGTGACGCGACTCAAGGTGGGGCAGGCGGGACGGGCTTATGCGGTGGAGCGCTCCGGCCGGCTGATCGCCCATCCCGATCTGCGCTTCGTCCTGCGTAACACCGATCTCGCGCCGCTGCTGAAGGCCCATGCCGAAAGCGATACAACAACCGGTTCTCGCACCGCCGGCCTCTCCACCGTGGACATCGAGGGCCGCCCGGTCCTGTCCGTGCTGGCGGCGGTGCCCGATCTCGACTGGTTCGTCGTTGTCGACCTGCCCCAGAGCGAGGCGCTGGCGCCGATCCGCGCCTCGATCCTGCGCTCGCTCGCCGTATTGGTCGCGGCGATGCTGCTGGCGGTGATCGGCGCCGTCCTGCTGAGCCGGCGGCTCGTCGCGCCGATCCGCGCGCTCAGCGAAGGCGCGGCGCGGATCGGCGAAGGCCGGCTCGACGAGCGCATCACGATCGACACCGGCGACGAGCTGGAGGAACTTGGCCGGCAGTTCAACCTGATGGCGCAGCGCCTGCAGGACAGCCGCGCCGTGCTGGAGGACAAGGTCGCGCAGCGAACCGCGGCGCTGGCCCAGGCGCTCGACCAGGCCTCGGCCGGACAGCGCGCCGCCGAGCAGGCGCGCATGGTCGCCGAAGAAGCGACCAGGGCGAAATCGCGCTTCCTCGCGGTCGTCGGGCACGACATCCGCACGCCCTTGTCCGGCGTGCTCGGCGTGCTCGAAATCCTCGACCGCAAGCGCATGAGCCAGCGCGACCGACGCCTGGTCGAGATGGCGGCGGTTTCCGGCGAGACGCTGATCAACCTCGCCAACGCCACCCTCGACCTCTCGCGGCTGGAGGCGGGCACCGAGGCGCTGGACCTGCGCGACTACGAGCCCGGCCCGCTGCTCGCGGCCGCCGCCGCCTTGCTGCGCCCGTCTGCCGAGCGCAAGGGCCTCGACCTGAAGCTGGAGCTGGAGCGCGTCGCGAAGGCGAGGCTTCATGGCGATCCCGCCAGGATCAATCGGGTCGTGCTCAACCTGCTGAGCAATGCCGTGGCCTTCACCGATTCGGGCGAGATCACGCTGCGCGCCGAACTTGAGTCGGCGGGGCCGGAGCGGCCGGCGAGCCTTGTCATCACCGTGCGCGACACCGGCATCGGCATCGAGCCCACCATGCAGGGCCGCATTTTCCAGGATTTCGTCCAGGTCGATCCGGAAACCGGCCGGCGATCCGGCGGGGTCGGACTCGGTCTCGCGATCTGCAGCAAGCTCGTGGCGCTGATGGGCGGAACCCTGTCGCTGGAGAGCGCGCCGGGCGAAGGCAGCGCCTTCACCGTGCGGCTGCCGGCCGAGGCCGCGCGAACTTCGGCCTCGGCCGAGACCGGCAGGACCATCGACGAGCCCCTGATCGTGCTGGTCGTGGACGACGAGCCGGTGACGCGCGAGGTCGCGCGCATCATGATCGGCAAGGCCGGCCACCGCGCGCTGACGGCGGCTTCGGGCGAGGCGGCGCTGGCTTTGCTGGCCCGCCAGCGCGTCGATGTCGTGCTGCTCGACATGCACATGATCGGCATTGACGGCATCGAGACCGCCCAGGCGATCCGCGCGATGGCGTCGAGCACCCAGCCCGAAATCGTGGCGCTGACGGCCGACGTCTCGCCCGAGACGATGCGCCGCCTGCGCCAGGCGGGGCTGGGGACGATCCTGTCCAAGCCCGCGACCTCGGCCGCGCTGCTGCAGGCGCTGGGACGCGGCCGCAAGCGCAGGGGCCGGGTTCCCGGCGTGACGCTCAGGACCGACAGCGCGGTCGATCGCGGCTTCCTCGACCAGCAGGAGGGCCTGATCGGCGGCTCGCGGCTGGGCGAGCTGTTCGCGTTGTTTGCGACGGTGTCGGAGGCGCAGATCGTCTCCCTTCACGAGGCGCTGGGCGCGGCCGACCGCAAGGCCGTGGAGCGCGCAGCCCACCAGTTCGCCAGCTCGGCCTCCGCGCTGGGGCTGGGACAGGCGGTGTCCCAGGCCGCAGCGATCGAGGCCGCCGCCGCCAGCGCGCCTTTCGACGAGTTGGCGGACGCGGTGGCGCGTCTGGCGCTGGCCCGCGCCGAGGCGCTGGAGAGCCTGCGCGACGGCGCCGCCGGGCAGCCCGCTATCGTAGCCCCGCCCCGGCTGGCTCAGGCGTTGCGCTCGGCGAAGATGCCGAGCTTGTAGCCGATGCCGCTGACGGTCGCGATCACGCTCGGCTCGCCGGCCCCGGTCAGCTTGCGGCGCAGCCGGGCGACCAGCGCATCGACGGTGCGGGCGTCGACCTCGCCATGGCGGTTGCTGACGACCTCGATCAGGTAGTCGCGGCTCAGCGGCCGGCCATTGCTGTCGACGAGCGCCGCGAGCAGGTCGAATTCGCCCCGCGTCAGCCGGATCGGGTCGCCATTGACGGTGGCGAGCTCGCGCCTGAGCAGGTCGATCATGAACGGGCCGAAGGTGATCGTGGTCGAGCGGCGCGCCGTCTCGCGCTCGATCCTGCGCCGGCGCAGCAGCGAGCGCGCCCGCGCCAGCAGGTCGCGCAGATTGACCGGCTTGGAGACGTAATGATCGCCCGCCAGTTCGAGCCCGACGATGCGGTCGATGTCGGTATCGCGCCGCGTCACGAAGATGATGCCGGCGTCAGAGACGCCCTGCAGTTCCTTGGCGAAATCGAAGCCGTCGCCATCCGGCAGCACGACGTCGAGGAAGACCAGCTCCGGCTTGACCCGCCTGACCGCCCGGCGCGCGCCTGCGACGCTGTCGGCCTCCTCGACGCGAAAACCCTGATCGCTGAAATAGCCTGCGATCATGGCGCGCGTGACCGGGTCGTCCTCGACGACGAGAAGCCGCTCGCGGTTCGCAGCCGCCGTCTCGTTCATCGCTTGCATGAAATGGCTTGCATGACGGCTTGGCTTGCACGGCCTGGCGCGGAACTGGTGGATCGGGACGGGTTGAACGCGTCGCGGCAGGCGAAAGCCCACCTTGGTAGGATCAGTCAGGATCGGACGGAGAGCCGGCCATTGCAAGCGATCGCCCGGCGATCTGTAGACAGTCGTTCACGGAAAGAGGGCATCACGGACAGCCTTGACCGGTTTCCGGCGGTTGCAGGCAATCGTTAAGCATGGTGGGCGAAGGGAAAGCCTTGCCGGCCCGCTATCCACCCGGATTTAGCAATTTCCGCAGTAAGACAGCCGCGCCGGAGCGCCGATGCATGTCGATCGCGGATCGTCTCGACGTCTAAGCGGCCGGCAGAGGCGGGAAATCTGGGGACGGGAAGAGTTCTGCAATGTCACCGACTGCGATGATCAGGGCGATGCGGCCTCATCACTGGCTCAAGAACGGGCTGGTCTTCGTCCCGATCATGCTCAACCATGACGTCTTCGATCTGGCCGCGATCGGCCATGGCGTCGTCGCCTTCGTCGCCTTCAGCCTGATGGCCTCGTCGATCTACCTTCTCAACGACATCGTCGATGTCGAGGCCGACCGGCGGCACCCGACCAAATGCAAGCGTCCGCTCGCCGCCGGCGAGATCACCGAGCGGCAGGCCTATATGGCGGTTCCGGCCCTGCTGGTGGCGGCCTTCAGCCTCTCGGCGCTGCTGCCGAAGCCGCAGCTTTTCCTGCTCGCGCTCGGCGCCTATCTCGCTCTGGCGCTGCTCTATCTGTTCTATCTCAAGCGCAAGCTGCTGGTCGATGTGCTCGGGCTGGCCGCGCTGCACACGCTGCGCATCCTCGCGGGCAATGCCGCCGCCGCGATCACGCTGTCCTCCTGGCTGCTCGCCTTCTCGATGTTCCTGTTCCTTAGCCTGGCGCTGGTGAAGCGCTATGCGGAGCTGCGCATCACGCAGGACCAGTCGGGCCTCAAGAAGGCCGGGCGCGGCTACCACGCCGAGGATATCGAGGCCCTCTCGCAGCTCGGCATGGCGTCGGGCTGCACCTGCGCGCTGATCATGGCGCTCTATGTCGACTCGGCCGCCGTCAAGGAACTTTACCGCCATCCCGAAGTGATCTGGCTGATCTGCCCGATCATCCTCTACCAGATGGCGCGCGTCTGGTTCCTGGCGCGGCGCGGCCAGATGCCCGACGACCCGCTGGTCTTCATGATCCGCGACTGGCGCAGCCAGCTCATGGGTGTGCTGGTCGTCGCGATCATGGTCGTAGCGACGGTCCTGCCGTGACGGTGCGCCGGTCTTCCGACAGCAGGTCTTCCGATTGCCGGTCCTGGGGCGGGCTCGTCGCCCGGGATACAAGCCTCGTGACGCCGCAGGACTGGTGCGCCGGCCCCGAAGACCACCCCGCGCCCGCCCTTGCCTATGGCAATGGCCGCTCCTATGGCGATTCCTGCCTCAACGACGGCGGCGCGCTGATCCTCGGCCGGCGGCTCGACAGGGTGCTGACCTTCGACCGCGAGAGCGGGCTCGTCACCTGCGAGGCCGGCGTCCTGCTCGACGATCTGCTGAAGCTCGTCGTGCCGGCAGGCTGGTTCCCGCCGGTGACGCCGGGCACCAGCCTCGTCACCGTGGCGGGCGCGCTTGCCAACGACGTCCACGGCAAGAATCATCACCGCGCCGGCAGCTTCGGCCGCCATGTCCGGGCCTTCGAGCTGGTGCGCTCGGACGGAACCCGCCTGACCTGCGCGCCCGACCTCAACCCGGAGCTTTACGCAGCCACGATCGGCGGCTTTGGCCTCACGGGCCTGATCACGCAGGTGACGCTGCAGCTCATGCCGGTCGCCTCGTCCGAAATGATGCAGGAGGTGCTGCATTTCGACCGGCTCGACCGCTTCTTCGCGATCGCGGCGGAATCGGACGCGACTCATGACTACACGGTGGCCTGGATCGACTCGCTCGCTGGCGGGGCGGATTTTGGACGTGGGGTCTTCTTCCGCGCCAACCACGCTTCTACCTCGAACGAACAGCCGGCGCGGCCAAGCCGCACGCTGCCCTTCCCGCTCACGCCGCCCGTGCCGCTGATCAACGGCCTGACATTGCGCGCCTTCAACTGGCTTTACCGCAACGCACAGGCCCGCGATCCCGCGCCGCGCCGCATCGCCTACCGCCCGTTCTTCTACCCGCTCGACCGGGTCCGCGACTGGAACCGCGCCTATGGGCCAAAAGGCCTGCGCCAGTTCCAGTGCGCGATCCCGATGGCCGATGCGCGTGCGGCGGTCGAGGAGATGCTGCGGCTGACGCTGGCATCGGGAGAGGCGTCTTTCCTGACCGTGCTGAAGCTGTTCGGCGACGTGCCCTCGCCCGGAATGATGTCGTTCCCGATCCCCGGCGCGACGCTGACGCTCGACTTCCCCAATCGCGGCGCCCGGACCGAGCGTCTGCTGGCGCAGCTCGACCGGGTGACGCTGGCCGCCGGCGGACGCGTCAATCCCTACAAGGATGCGCGAATGTCGCCTTCGACCTTCGAGGCCTCCTTCCCACACTGGCGCGACTTCGCCCGCCACATCGATCCGGGCTTCTCCTCGAGTTTTTGGCGAAGGGTGACGGCGGGGTAGCGGAGGCTCTCGTACCAGCGGCCTTTGATAGTGACCTTTCCGTCTTTGCGAGCGAAGCGAAGCAATCCAGCGTCTCGCGCCGCCCTCTGGATTGCTTCGCTGCGCTCGCAAAGACGGCGAGAGATTTGACCGGTCAGCGTCGGCGGCCGCTTGTATCCGTCATGCTCGGCCTTGTGCCGAGCATCCATGTCTTGGTCGTAGCGCGCGACGAAGGAAGACGTGGATGGTCGGGACGAGCCCGACGACGGCAAAGGGAGTGCGCCTCTCCCGAGAAAAAATAATCCGCCCCGCCTTTGAACCTCTCCCGGACCCGCTGCGACCAATGCTCATGGAGGGCGAATGGCTCGCTCCCGAACGGACCTCAAGGAGACCAAGACCATGACCGCCTCGTTCCGCAAGATCGCGCTGTCCACGCTTGCCGCCCTCACCCTCGCCACCACGCTGGCCGCCACTGCCGAGGCCCGCCCGCGCCATCGCGGCATGCATTGGGGCGTCGGCGCCGGCATCGCCGCGCTCGCAGTCGGCGGGCTGATCGCGGCCGGCTCCCACGCCTACGCCGCCCCGGTCTATGGCTACGAGCCCGAGCGCCGCTGCGATCTGGTCGAGCGCGTCAACCGCTTCGGTGAGGTCGTCGGCTACCGCCGGGTCTGCTCGCTCTACTGAGCGCCAGCCCGCCAGCCCGAACCTGGTTCGTTCCGATCCGGCTCCCCGCGCAAGCGAGGGGCCGGACGGCGTTGGAAATCATGCGTCTTGGACACGCCGCCCGCCAAGTCTCACATCGACGCTAGCGGGAGGAACACACGGCCGTTCGGCAGCTCGATGAAACCGTATCTGCGGTAGAATGCGGTCGCCGCCGGATCGATTGGATCGGCCATGACGGCGTAAGCTGCGACCGAGGCGGCCGTTGCCCTCCGGATGGCGTCGAACAGCAAAAGCTCGCCAACACCGCGACCGCGAAATGCAAGATCGCGGCCGAACCAGCCGAGCAGGATAGCCGGAACGGTCGGATAACGTGGCAGCTTCTTCGTCAGGTTTGCTGGCAGATCGCCGAGGCTGACCGCATGTGCGGACAGCGTATGAAAGCCCGCCAATGTCCCGGTCGCCTCTTCGATCAGAACGTTGCACGTCACATAGCGTCGGCGGATATCCTGAGTTACGCCGGTCTGGAAATAATGGTCTATCCGATCGTTCCCGCTGCGGAAAACGCTCCGGTCATGTCGCTCCAGCGGCTCGGACAGGAATGGCGTCACCGCGCCTCGACGTCTTTCGCCCAGCGCAAAGCGGCGCGTCGCAGCGCATCGTTTGGCGGCGGCGGATCGATCAACGCCTTGGCGAAGGCGATCTGGTCCTCGACCGACAGCTTGATGATATGCGCATCCTCAATGGCGCGCTGGGCTGCCTCGCGCGCCGCATCGACGACGAAATCGGTCAAGCTGCGGCCCTGGAGTTCGGCTGCGTGCTTGAGCATAGCATGGAGTTCGACCGGGAGGCGCGCTTCCAGTCTGGCGACGGTCTGGGTCTTCATGGCGTTCACCTCTCCCCGATCCATACGGCAATCTGCCGTATGGATCAAGGATAGACGCCTATCGACTCAGCCCTTCGCGACGGCGACCTTGCGCAGATAATCCGTCACGATGCGGGTGATGCCGCGACCGAGCAGGTCGTCGAAGGCGTCGATGAAGCGGTCGCAATCCGCGCGCGTCGCGATCAGCGGCGGCTCGAGCCGGATGACGTTGCGGTTGTACTCGGTGAAGGCGACGAGCACATCGTAGTCCTTCAGGAGCAGCGCGCCGACGAAGCCGCAGAGCGAGCCCTTGAGCTTGTCGTCGAGCAGCGCGACCATGTGCTTGAGGCCGAACGGCATCGTCTCGCTGATGTCGTTGAACTCGATGCCGATCATCAGGCCGCGCCCGCGGATCTCCTTGAGCAGGCTCGGATACTTGACGCGCAGGCCGTTCAGCCGCTCGATCAGGTAGTCGCCCTGGCGCTGCGCGTTGCCCATGAGGTCTTCCTCATAGAGCACGTTCAGCCCCTCGATCGCCGAGATGCAGGCCTCGCCCATGCCCCCAAAAGTGGCCTGGGCGTGGATAAGCGCGGTCTTAGGTCTACCATAGGCCTTCATGTAGATGTCGCGCCGCGCGATCATTGCGCCGACAGCCGCCTTGGAGCCGCCCAGCGCCTTGGCCAGCGCCGTCACATCCGGCACCACATTGTCGCGCTCGAAGGCGAAGAACTGGCCGGTGCGGCCGAGCCCGCACTGCACCTCGTCGGCGACCCAGAGCACGTCGTGCCTGTCGCAGAGCGCCCGCAGCTCGCGCCAGAAGCCCTTGGGCGCCTCGACGATGCCGCCGCCGCCCTGCACCGTCTCCATCACGACGATGCCGATCGACCTGTCGGCCTCCAGCGCCTGCCGGACGGCCTCGATGTCGCCGAAGGGCACCTTGACCCGGTTCTCGACCAGCTTGAACTGCGACTGGTAGAGGGTCGAATCGGTGACCGAGAGCACGCCCTTGGTCTTGCCGTGGAACGAATTGGCGGCGTGCAGGATCTTGGAGCGCGCCGGCCCCTGCGCCTGTTCGGCGACCTTGATCGCCGCTTCCATCGCCTCCGAGCCGGTCGAACCGAGAAACACCATGTCGAGGTCGCCGGGCGCGATCGCAGCGAGGTTCGCCGCCAGCGCCGAGGCGTATTGCGACATGAACGCCATGCAGATCTCGTGGCGGTTCTCGTCCTGGAATTTCTTGCGGGCCGCGACGATGCGCGGATGGTTGTGGCCGAAGGCGACCGAGCAGAAGCCGCCGAAGAAATCGAGGATCTTGCGGCCGTCCTTCGTGATGTAGTGCATGCCTTCGGCGCGATCGACGAGGATCTTGTCGAAGCCGAGCAGCTTCAGGAAATGCACCTGGCCGGGGTTGATATGGCTGGTGAAGAGCTCCTTCACCTTGGCGACGTCGAGGTTCTTGGCGTCCTCGACGCTGTAGAGCTTCGGGCGGGCCGGCAGGTCGCTGGCGGCGTCTTCGGTCTTGAAAGCGGGCATGCTCATGCTGCGAGACTCCTCGGGGCCTGGTTTTTGGCGTCTTTGCTCTTGCGGTATTCGGTGTAGGCGGCGAGCAGCATGTCCTCGTCGCGGTGCATCGGCTTCCAGCCGAGTTCGCGCTTGGCTTTGCTCGTGTCGAGAATGCAGATCTCGTCGGCGATCATGTACTGCTCGGGGTCCATGATCGGCAGGTTGATCGCGTCGAGCGTGTTCAGCGTCAGCTTGACCAGCGCGGCCGGCGTCGGCAGCAGGATCGATTTTGAGCCGGCATGGCGGATCAGGTCGCCGAGCAGCTTCCTGACCGGCGGCGGATCGTCGGAGCCGAGATTATAGGCGCTGTTGGGGAAGTCCGCCTTCCAGGCCGCGACGCAGGCGCTGGCGCAGTCGAACACCGAGATGAACTGATAGGGGTTCTTGCCCGAGCCGATCATCGGCACCGGCAGGTTCATGTCGATCAGCGTGAACAGCTTGACGAGGATGCCGAGCCGGCCCGGCCCGATGATCAGGCGCGGCCGGAAGATCGGAATCTGGAAGCCCTTGTCGCGATAGGTCTGGGCCAGCGTCTCGGTGGCGAGCTTGCTCTCGCCATATTCGCCGAGCGGATGGGCCGGATGGGTCTCGTCCTGCGGCACGGTCACCGAATGGCCGTAGATCATGTCGGTGGTGAAATGGACGAGCCTGTTGGCGCCGTTCTTCTCCATCCAGCTCAGGATGTTCTGCGTGCCGTGATAGTTCACCGGCCAGAAGAAGTCGTGGCGCTCCTTCCGCGTCACGATCGGCGAGAGCATCTTGGCCGAGAGATTGTAGACGAGGTCGTCCTTGTGCAGCGGGATCGCCGCGACGCTGTCGGCATTGGTCACGTCGATGCGCTGGAACGGCACATGCGCGTAATGCGCGTGGTCGCTTTTGACGATGTCGGCGACCAGCACCTCCTCGCCCATGGCGAGAAGATCAGCCGCCAGATGCGAGCCGACGAAACCGTCGCCGCCGATGATGATATGCTTCATGGGTGTCGATACCGCTGGGTTCGAGGGATGGGCTCAGCGCGGAGCGCCGGGGTGACGGGGATGTCGGTTCACGGGCACCGGGACCGGCTTGAGCGCGGGCGGCTGCATGAGCACGCCCAGACGCAGGAAAAGACGGACGAGCAGGTCCATGGAATGTCCTCTTTCAGCTTTGCGCGATGAAGATGGTGCCCAGCATGATCAGCCCGATGCCGGCGATGCGGGCGGGGCTCAGATCTTCCTGGAAGACGAAATAGGCGTAGACCGCGACCACGACGTAGGCGAGGCTCAGGAACGGGTAGGCGTAGCTGATCTGCACCTTCGACAGCACGATCAGATGCGACGCCATGCTGACGACGAAGGTGCAAAGCCCCGCGAAGACGAACGGGTTGAAGACGACGCGGAACACCGTCGAGACCAGCCCGTCGCCGCCGACATCGAGATTGCCGACGCCGGTCATGCCGCGCTTCAGCATGAGCTGGGCGGCCGCGTTGGTCAGCACCGTGAAGAGGATCAGCGGGATATAGGCGTTCATCGCGAGGTCTTGGTCCGGGTTGCAGCGGGACCTTGAATGACCCGGGAATTGCTTCGATTGCCTTACGCTGCGTCCGTTATCGCGGCGTAACCTTAAGGCTCTCCTGCGATGATCGCAGAGTCGCAGGCCCTCCGCCCGGCTCCGGAGGACCGCGCCCGTTCCGCGACCGGCTACAATCGGAACGTGCATCGCCTCCTCCAGCCACGTTGCGGTCGGATGCCCTGTGTCTTCATACGACGCGGGGCTTCGCCGACGCCTGTGATCTATCGCGCCGCTCGCATTGCCGCCCCGGCGCGCTTCGCTTAAAGCTAACCAATGATTAACCTCTTCCCGCGAAGGCCGTGATGACGGAGCCGTTCCCGACTGCGGGGCCGCTCGGCACCGCGCTGCTGCGCCTGAACCCCTGGGCGGGGTCGCAGCCTGCCGCGCTGCCGCATGCCCGGCGCGGGGCGGCGCTGGCGCGGCTGGCCGCCGGAACTTCGGCCTGGAACGCCTGGGCCGAACCGATGCTGCGCCTGCGCGAGCGTCTGGAAAGCGAGCCGGCGGCGCTCGCCGTCTGGCGCCTGCTGGCCGGGACCGATTTCGCCGACGAGGCGTTTCCCGATGTCGTCGACATGGCGGGCTGCATCTTTCCCGGCGATGTCAGCTTCGCGGGCGCGGCTTTTTCCGGCGATGTCTGGTTCGACATGGCGCAGTTCTGCGGCAAGGCGGCATTCCGTCAGGCGCGCTTTGGCGGCGACGCCAGCTTCGGCCGCTGCCGCCTCATGGGCGATGCCGATTTCGGCGAGGCCCATTTCGCAGGGGGCGCCGAGTTCAGGTCGCTCGAGACGCATGGCGTATTCGCCTGCGCGGAGGCCGATTTCGACCGCGACGCCTGGTTTCGCGGCTCGCGCTTCGGCGGGCCGGTGCGCTTCTCCGGCGCATGCTTCTCGGGCGAGGCCGGTTTCGGGAATTGCTCCTATGCCGGGCCGGCCGATTTCGAGGGCGCGCGGTTCGAGGACAATGCCGGCTTCGACGGGGCGGAGTTTGCGCAAGGAGCGCGCTTCAACGATGCGCGCTTCGCCCGCAGCGCCTGGTTCAGCCGCGCGCGGTTTCGCGACGGCGCGGCCTTCGAGCGCGCGCGCTTCATTGGCCGGCGGCATTTCGACGACATCGCCCTGACAGGCCAGCCGCTGCCGCTTTCGCAGCAGCTTGCGGCGCGGTTGGGCGTGACTGTGCGGGACGCGGTTCCGGTCTGATCAGCCGCCGGCAAACCGCACGATGTCGTCCAGCGCCGGCGCATTGCCGCGAAAGCTCTTGCCGAGCGCCAGCAGAATGCCGGGATGGCCGACGCCCGGATAGGTCTTGACCTCGACGCGCGCCCCGGCCGCCTTGAGTGTCCGGCCGAGCGCATAGGTGTTGCGCGGGAAGACGGTGGTGTCGGCGTCGCCGGTTGCGACGAAGACGCGCGGCGCTCCGCTGCGGGCGAAATTGACCGGCTGCGTCTCCGACAGCCTTGGCGTCTGGCCGAAGGCGGCTTTGGTGCGGTCGTCGTCGAGCGGCAGGAAGTCATAGGGGCCGGCCAGCCCCGAAACGCTTTTGACCAGAGAAGGCCTGACGCCGGCGCGCGCGCCATAGCGCCGGTCGAGCGCGATCATCATGGCGTTGTAGGCCCCGGCCGAATGGCCGCTGAGATGGATGCGGGCCACGTCGCCGCCCCGCTGACCGATATTGTCCTGCACCCAGCGCAAAGCCTGCGCGCAGTCATGCAGGAAATCGGGGAAGCGCACCTGCGGCACGAGCCGGTAGTCCGGAACGACCGTGACGAAGCCGCGCGAGGCGAAGGCGTGGCCGACGAAGGAGTAGTCGTTCTTCGAGCCGTCGTTCCAGCCGCCGCCATAGATGAACATCATCACCGGCGACAAGCCGCTGGCGCCCTCGGGCGCATAGATGTCGAGCTTCTGCCGCGGATCGTCGCCATAGGCGATGTCGCGCGCGGCCTGGTGCGAGCCGCCATCGCTCGGCAGCAATGTGTTGATCGCCGAGAGCGGCGAACAGGCGGCCAGCGCGGTCGCAGAAGCGGCTCCGACAAGGAGCGAGCGGCGGCTGACGGAGGGCGGATCGGCTTGAACGGGCATAGGGCTCCGGGCTCGGCGCGGGGCTGCGGATGGTCGCGCCGTTACGACTACGCAGATGAGCGACGAAAGGTTGCAAAGGCAAATGACGAAACGGCTTTCGTCAGCGCGCCTCTCTCGCCCTGATCCGCTCGCGATGGGCGGTGTAGAGCCCTGAGCACGCGATGACGACCGCGCCGACCAGCGTCCACAGATCGGGCAAAGCGGCGAAGACGAAGAAGCCGAACACCGAGACCCAGAGCAGTTGCGCATAGGAGAACGGCGCGAGCAGGGAGGCGTCGGCATGGCGGAAGGCCAGGATCACCAGCCAGTGGCCGATGGTCGAGGCGACGCCGATGAAGATGCCGAGCAGCACGCTCTGAAGCGTGAGCGGCTGCCAGGCCAAGGGCAAAAGCAGGCTGACGACGCCAAGCCCGATCAGCGCCGACCAGGCCAGCGTCGTCAGCGGGCTCTCCGTCGTGCTCATCTGGCGGGTGACGATCAGCGAGAAGGCCCAGGTCAGGGCCGAGACGACCGGCAGGAGCGAGGCGAGCTGGAACCCCGATCCGCCGGGACGCACCACGATCAGCACGCCGATCAGCCCGACTGTCGTCGCGGTCCAGCGCCGCCAGCCGACCTTTTCGCCGAGCAGCGGGATCGACAGCGCCGTGACGAAGAGCGGCGTGACGAAGCTCGTCGCCGTCGCATCCGCGATCGGCAGGTATTTCAGCGAGAGCACGAAGACGATCGAGGACGCCGCGACCGCAAAGCCGCGCAAAAGCTGCAGCTTGGGCCGCTGCGTCGCCAGCCGGTCCCGCCCGCCGCCGCGCCAGGCGAGGCCGAGCATGATGACGGCGAAGGCGCAGTAGCGCAGCCAGGTGATCTGCAGCGCCGGCAGACTGGCCGCGAGGTATTTGGAGGCGACGTCCGCCGAGGACAGGAAAATGGTCGAGAGCAGGATCAGCCCGATGCCGCGCAGTCCGGCGTCGCGCCGCGGCGGCGCGACGTCATCGCGCGCGGTCACGATCGGCGGTTCGGGGAGAGGGGCGTTTGGCAAGGGCTCGCTGCGCTGGCTGTCGCGCGAGACTAATCGATTTGAACGGCGTTGCGTCGCGCAAAGATGGCACGGCGTCCATGCGGAGCGGACCCAATGAAAAAGGCGGGCTTCTGGCCCGCCTTATGTCGTCGGCTCCGAATGCCGGCTTTACGCCGCCTTCTTCCTCGGCTGGATCAGCTTGCGGTTGATCAGCACTTCGGCGATCTGCACCGCGTTCAGCGCCGCGCCCTTGCGCAGATTGTCGGAGACGCACCAGAAGGCCAGCCCGTTCTCGACGGTCGCGTCCTCGCGGATGCGGGAGATATAGGTCGCGTCCTCGCCGGCCGCTTCATGGGGCGTGATGTAGCCGCCGGGCTCGTGCTTGTCGATCACGAGAATGCCCGGCGCCACGCGCAGCACCTCGCGCGCCTCGTCGGCCGTGACCGGCTTCTCGCACTCGATGTTGACGCTCTCGGAATGGCCGATGAAGACCGGTACGCGCACGCAGGTGGCGGTGAGCCTGATCTTCGGATCGAGGATCTTCTTGGTCTCCGCCATCATCTTCCACTCTTCCTTGGTGAAGCCGTCCTCCATGAAGACGTCGATCTGCGGAATGAGGTTGAAGGAGATGCGCTTGGGGAACTTCTTGGTGGTGACCTCGCCGGCCGAGAACACGGCGCGCGTCTGGTTGAAGAGCTCGTCCATGCCCTCCTTGCCCGCGCCCGAGACCGACTGGTAGGTCGAGACGACGACGCGCTTGATGACGAAGCGGTCATGCAGCGGCTTCAGCGCCACGACGAGCTGCGCGGTCGAGCAGTTCGGATTGGCGATGATGTTCATCTTGGAGAAGCCGGCGGCGGCGGCGGCGTTCACCTCGGGCACGATCAGCGGCACGTCCGGATGCATGCGCCAGGCCGAGGAGTTGTCGATGACGACGCAGCCCTTCGCGCCGATCTTCGGCGACCATTCCTTCGAGACCTCGCCGCCGGCCGACATCAGGCAGATATCGGTGTCGGAGAAGTCGTAATGCTCCAGCGCCTTGCACTTCAGCGTCCTGTCGCCGAAGGAGACCTCGGTGCCGATCGAGCGCGAGGAGGCCAGCGCGACCACCTCCGAGACCGGAAAGGCGCGCTCGGCCAGAATGTCGAAGATTTCGCGGCCCACATTGCCCGTGGCGCCGACGACAGCGACCTTGAAGCTCATTGTCTTGATCCTTTTTGGAAAAGTCTTGCCTGGCCTGTCTCCCGGAGCGCCGGCCGCCTGCATGGTTGCGGCGGGGTCCGGCTTCATGTCCCCGCCGGGGGGAGATGACCCGGAGACGAGGCGACGCGTCAGAACGAGCGGCGGGTCGTGCCCGTCGTCGTTTTGGTCGTGCGTTTCGTCGTCGAACGGAGGATCAAGAGGGCCGGTTCCGCAGGGCTGGTGACGCAGAGCGTCGATAAGCGCTCTCAAAACACGGGAAAGGCCGAAAAGTCAATCGCCGCGCCGGCGCGATGGCGGCTTTCCGATCCGTTAACCGCGCCTCCTTACCCACCATTCACGCTGATCGCAGATCGCCCGCCGGCGGTAACGCGGCTGTGAGGACCGCGCCCCGATCCTGCCACCGGGTGAGGTCCGCCGCGCAGCCTTGTGGCTTCGTCGGCCAGTCGGGTTGGCGTCGTGCTGGGTCAGTTGTCTTCGATCATTCGCGACGGCCTGCGCAGGCGGGCCAGTCAGTGGTCCCTGCCGTCATGGGCCGCGCTGCGGCGGACAGCCCTGCCCGGCCTGCAGCCGGGGTCTGCCAATGAGGCGGCATCGTCTCCCGCGCGGCCCCGGCTCGTCTTGGTCGCCGGCGGACTGATCGCCTTCGCCGACGCGGTCGAGGCCGGAATCCGGTTTCTCATGCGCCTGTCGCGCCCGGTCATCCGCCGTCGCGGCCTCGGGCTCACCGGCGGCCTGCTCTGGCGCGGGCTCGCCGCCGTCACCGGCATCGGCCTGGCCACCGCCCTGGTCAGCGGCCTGTCGGCGACCACCGACCAGCCGAGCCTCTCGAGCCTGACGCTGGCGCAGCCCCAGGCGCAGGATGGCCGCCAGATCCGTGACCATGTGCGCGACGTCCGGCAGGATCCGCGCGGCTTCAGGGTCGCCAGCGAGGACTGGATAAGGATCGCCCGGCCGATCGCCATGTTCGGGCTGGAATCGCCCGAACTCGACCGCCAGACGCCGGCCTATGAATCGCGCCGCACCCAGGACGGCGCGCGCCGCGAGGATACGCTGGTCTATGGCGTCTTCGCCGAACCGCGCGCGCATCTCCTGCTGCGCCTGTCGCTCGACCAGAACCAGGACCAGCTCTCGCAGCCCTTCGTCATCGCGATGGTGCGCGACGCCGCAGCGCGGGGCATGTCGGTCCAGCGCAGCGGCGTGGCCATTCCGCTGCAGAGCCGCTTCGGCCGCGTCGAGACCGCCGACGTGACGCTGAGCGACGGCGAGACCAGCCGGGCCTGCATCGCCTTCCGGCGCGAGGCCGGCGACCTGCCATTGGGCTTTGGCGGCTGGTGGTGCGGGGGAGCGGGCCGACCGGCCGACCGGCAGCAGCTCGCCTGCATGCTCGACCGTCTCGATCTGCTCTCGGCCGCCGATGACAGGGCGCTGCGAGCCGCCTTCGCGCGCACGGAACTGGCGCGCCAGCCCGGTTGCGTTCCGCCCCGGCTCTCGGCGTCGGGCCGCAAGGCCTCCTGGCTCGATGCCGATGGTCAGGCGCCGGTGCTGAAGACCGCGGCCAAGCGCTGATCCGCGAAACATGCCGATACTCACTTTACCGTGCATTGCCTCTGGCGGGTTCGAACAAAACCGTTAACTACGGCGTAGTAGACTGCGCCATCGCCGCTCGCGTTTTCGCCACGCCGTTCCTCAGGAGACCTCGTCATGCGTTCGTTCCCGCGTTTCGCCGCCGGCCTCGGCCTCTCGCTCGTGGCGCTGACCGTGGCGACCACGATCGCGGAGGCGCAGAACCGCCGCGGCCCGCTTCGCGTCACCGTGCAGAAGCGCAGCTATTTCGACGCCGGCAATGTCGTCGCCGTCGGCTCGATGGACAATTACGCCCGCCAGCACATGACCAGCGCCTCGCCGGTCTACAGCAGCACGGCCTCCTGGTATGGCGAAGGCACGCTGCCCTCGGCCATCGGCTCGGGCCGCAACCCCTTCGCCAACACCTTCTCGACGCCGCGCTTCTGAGGCGACATGTCATCCCGTGCGCGCCGCAGCGTGAAACGCTGCTGCGCAGACACGGGATGACAGGCGCTCAGGGCAGCGCCTTGAGATGGCGCACCGGCTTGCCCGGGGCTGCCGCCTGCGCCGCATGCACGATCGCGTTCGCGTCGATGCCGAAATGGCGGTAGAGATCGGCCGTCGTGCCGGTCTGGCCGAAATGCTCGACGCCGAGCGCCTTCTGCTTCTGGCCATGCACGCTGCCGAGCCAGGCGAGCGTCGCCGGGTGTCCGTCCAGCACCGAGACGATGCCGCAATCGCGTGAAAGATCGCCGAGCAGCCGCTCGACATGGCTGGTCGCGGCATGGTTGCCGCGCTGGCGCGCCCGCTCTGCCGCCTGCCAGCCGGCATTGAGCCGGTCGGCCGAGGTGATCGCCAGCAGCCCGACATCGCGCCGGTCCTCGGCCAGCAGCCCGACAGCCTTGATCGCTTCGGCCGCGACCGCACCCGTATAGGCGACGACGACCGAGGCGTTGGGGCCGGGCCTGCGCAGCCAATAGGCCCCGTCGATGATGTCGCGCTCCAGCTCCGGCGTGATGCTGCGCTGCGGCTGTTCGAGTTGCAGCGTCGAGAGGCGCAGATAAACTGAGCCGCCGGTCTCGTCGCGCAGCCAGGTCCGTTCGTCGGGATCGCCCTCGCCGTCTTTCTGAAGGTAGTCGAAGGACCAGCGCATCATCACCGCAAGCTCGTCGACGAAGGCCGGTTCGAAGGCGCATAGCCCGTCCTGCGACATCCCGATCAGCGGCGTCGCGATCGACTGATGCGCGCCGCCCTCCGGCGCGAGCGTGACGCCCGACGGCGTCGCCACCACCATGAAGCGGGCGTCCTGGTAGCAGGCATAGTTCAGCGCATCGAGCCCGCGCGAGATGAACGGGTCGTAGAGCGTGCCGATCGGGATCAGCCGCTCGCCGAAGATCGAATGGGAGAGGCCGAGCGCCGAGAGGTTGATGAACAGGTTCATCTCGGCGATGCCGAGTTCGATATGCTGGCCCCTCGGCGAGAACTCCCATTTCTGCATCGAGGGAATGCGTTCGTCCTTGAAGGTGTCGGCCATCGACGCCTTGGCGAAGAGCCCGCGCCGGTTGACCCAGGGGCCGAGATTGGTCGAGACGGTGACGTCGGGCGCCGTGGTGACGATCCGGTCGGCGAGCGGGCCGCCCTTCTTCGCGAGATCGTCGAGCACCTTGCCGAAGCCCATTTGCGTCGACATCACCGGCTGGATGCCGGCTTCCAGCGTCTTGGGCACGGGCAGCTTGGGCGCACTCTTGCGGCGGCGGCCTTCGGCGAAAAACGGCACGGCGTTCAAGAAGTCCCGGATTTCTCCCTCCGGCAGCGACAGCCCTTCGAACAGATCCCATTCATGGCCGGGCCTGACGCCATTGGCGCTCTGGAAGCCCGCCATCTGCTCCTTGGTCATCAGCCCGGCATGGTTGTCCTTGTGGCCGGCGAGCGGCAGGCCGAAACCCTTGACGGTGTAGGCGAGGAAGCAGACCGGCCGATCGTGATCGATGGCCTCGAAGGCTTCCAGGATCGAGGGCAGGTCGTGCCCTCCGAGATTGCACATCAGCTTCGAGAGTTCCGCGTCGGAGCGCGCCTCGATCAGCTTCGTCACCGAGCCCTGATCGCCGAGATCGTCCATCAGCCGCCTGCGCCAGGCGGCCCCGCCCTGAAATGTCAGCGCCGAGTAGAGCTGGTTCGGGCAGGAATCGATCCAGGCCTTCAGCCGCTCGCCGCCCTGTTCCCTGAACGCCGCCTGCTGCAGCGAGCCGTATTTGAGCGTGACCACGTCCCAGCCGAAGTTCCTGAACATCTGCTCGAAGCGGTCGTAGAGCCCCTCCCGGATAACAGCGTCGAGCGACTGGCGGTTGTAGTCGATCACCCACCAGGTGTTGCGCAGGCCGTGCTTCCAGCCCTCCATCAGGGCCTCGAAGATGTTGCCCTCGTCGAGCTCGGCGTCGCCGATCAGCGCGACCATGCGGCCTTCGGGGCCGTCGCCACCCCAGCCATGGCCGCGCAGATAATCCTGCGTCAGCGAGGAGAACAGCGTCTGCGCGACGCCCAGGCCCACCGAGCCGGTCGAGAAATCGACGTCGTCGATGTCCTTGGTGCGCGACGGGTAGCTCTGCGCGCCCTTGTAGCCGCGAAAATTCTCCAGCTTCTCGCGCGTCTGGAGGCCCATCAGATAGTTGATCGCATGGAACACCGGCGAGGCGTGCGGCTTCACCGCGACCCGGTCCTGGGGTTTGAGCGCCGCCATGTAGAGCGCCGTCATGATCGTCGCGAGCGAGGCCGAGGAGGCCTGATGCCCGCCGACCTTCATGCCGTCCTCGCTCTCGCGCAGATGATTGGCGTTGTGGATCGTCCAGGAGGCGAGCCAGAGAATCTTCTTCTCGAGTTCGGCGAGAAAGGGCAGGCGGGGGTCTGACATCGAGGCGCTCCGGCGAGAGCGGCGATCATGCATGGTTTGCGCAGCGTTGGCAGCCAAACTCACAACGCTCGGCTTTCAACATTGGCGCTTTCCACTAATCTGCCGCCCGAAAGCGAGCGAACATGCCAGACTACAAACTCGACGAGATCGACCGGCGCATCCTGCAGGCGCTCCAGCTCGACGGACGCATCAGCAATCAGGACCTCGCCGACAGGGTGGGCCTGTCGCCCAGCCCCTGCGCCCGGCGGGTCCGCCTGCTGGAGGAGGCAGGCGTGATCAAGGGCTATGTCGCGGTGATCGACCAGGACAGGATCGGGCTTCCCGTCAGCGTCTTCGCCTCGATCAAGCTGGAGCGCCAGCGCGAGGAGGAACTGGACCGCTTCGCGGCGGCCGTGATGCGCTGGCCCGAAGTCGCCGACTGCCACCTGATGACCGGCCCGCGCGACTACCTGCTGCGCATCATCGTCAGCGATCTCGCCGCCTATGAGCGCTTCCTGAAGGACAAGCTGACCCGGCTCGACAATGTCGCCTCGATCGAGTCGAGCTTTGCGCTCGGGCAGGTCAAGCGCTCGCTTTCCGTGCCGGTGGAGGGCGGACGGGGATAGCGCGGCGCGCCATCCCCTGCGGCCGGGTCAGGAATTGGCCCGCGTCGCGCTCCAGACCTGCTCGCTTGCGCCAGCGACGCTGCGGCCTTCGATCCGGCCGCCATCGACGCGGCCGCTGAAGCGCGCGTCGCCGGCGATGAAGCTGATCTCGACGCCATTCATCCTGGCCTGCGTGATCGGCACGGTCTTCCCGTCGCGCTTCAGGCTGCCTTCGAGCATCTGGAAGCTCTGCTTCAGCGTCAGTTCGCCATCGGGCAGACGCCAGACGCCCTCGACCTTGGCCGGGACGATCCAGCGATGGGCCCGGCAGAAGCTTGCGCAGGAACCGCCGGCGTCGATCGTCTCGTCGGGCGTCCAGTCGTCCATCGTGAACGAGTTCGAGACGACGCGCGTGCCCGGCCTCATGTTCAGTATGGTGGGACGCAGCTTCAGATTGAGCTCCGGCAAGAGGAACAGCGTCAGCACGGTCGCGTCCGAGAAGTCGCTCTCGAAGATATCCGCCTTGACGAACCTGGCCCTGTCGCTGACGCCCTCTTTCTCGGCCGCACGCTGCGAGAGCGCGACGAGATCGGCATTGTATTCGATGCCGAGCGAACGCGCGCCGCGTTTTGCGGCCGTGATCACGGTGCGGCCGTCGCCGGAGCCGAGATCGATGTGGTAGTCCTGCGCGGTCAGGCCCGCCATGTCGAGCATGCGATCGACCAGGGCCTGCTGCGTCGGGACCCAGACGACATCCTTGCCGGCCTGGCCGGATTTCGGCTCGTAGACGGTCGCGGCCGGCGCGCTCTGGGCCGGGGCGGCGGCGGGCTGAGCGGCAGCGGCGGTCAGGCAGATGATCGATGCGGCGCAGCTCAGCGCGAGGGTGCGGACAAGGCTCATGGCGTATTTCCTTTCTGGGATCGTGTCAGGCAATGAACGGCGGAATGAAACCAGCCGCCGGGACGGTCATTCGGCCGGCAGGGGGTGGACGGGCAGGGCGCGAACCGGCGGCGCCACCGAGGGCTCGCGCCGGATGAAGAGCAGAAGGGGCGCACCGGCGGCCACGACGGCCAGCCCGATGAGCGCGCCGACGCCGGTATAGGCCAAGCTGGAATAGAGCATGTAGACGCAGGTGGCGCAGAACAGGAGCGGCGTCAGCGGATAGAGCGGCACGCGGAAGGGCAGCGTCCGGCCGGGTTCCCTGCGCCGCAGGATCATCAGGGCGAGACCAACGAGCAGCAGGAAACTCCAGAAGACTGGGGCGGTGTAGTCGACCATCGCCTGGAAGCCGTCGCGGCTTGCGGCGCCGAGCCCGATGAGGCCCAGAGCGACGACGCCCTGAAGCATCAGCCCGTTGGCCGGAGCCCGGCCGCGATCGTTCCACTCGCCGACGCGCGGCAGCAGCGTGAGGTCCCGCGCCATCGCATAATAGACGCGCGCGCCGGTGAAGATCGTCGCGTTGAGTGTCGTTATGGCGGCGAAGATGACGGCAAGGCTGACGATTGCTGCGCCGCGATCGCCGGCGACCGCACGCATCATGTCGGCGGCGACCGCATCCGAACCGCGCAGACCCTCGAGCCCCAGGATCGAGAGCATCGCGAGGTTGGCCAGCACATAGAGCGCAACCAGGATCGCAGTGCCGATCAGCAGCACCCGTCCGATGTTGCGCGGCGCATCCTTGAGTTCGCCCGAGAGATAGGCCGCCTCGTTCCAGCCGCCATAGGTCAGCAGGACCATGATCATCGCCAGCCCCAATGCCGGCGTTGCGCCCGACGGCGCAGCGCTGGCCGCCACCGGTTGCGGGTCTGCCCCACCGATCAGCCCAAACAGGATGATGCCGCCGATCGCGGACAACTCGACGAAGGTCATCACGATCTGCAGATTCTTGCTCTGCAGGGTGCCGAGCACGTTGATCGCAGTCAGCAGGGCGATGGCGAACGCCGCGTAGATGGCGCCCCCGAAGGGTCCCAGCGGGGCGAGTTGCGAAGCGTAGTCCCCGAAGACGAAGGCGACCGCTGCGATCGCCCCGGTCTGGATCACCGAACCGCGCGCCCACCCGAACAGCACCGCAACGGGCCGGCCATAGGCGCGCGCAAGGAAGTGATATTCGCCGCCGGCATGCGGGTGCGCGGAAGCAAGTTCGGCATAGCACAGCGCCCCGATCAGCGTGATGACCCCACCGACGATCCAGACGGAAATGAAAGCGAAATCGCTGCCTACATTGGCGGCGACAAGTGCTGGCGTCTTGAAGATGCCGATACCGACAACAATGCCAACCATAATCGCAACGGCGTCGAAGACGGATAGCGTCGATTTTGGCTCAGACTGATCGTTAGTCGGCATCCGGTCGTCTCCTGATCATCTATAGACCTAGGAGAATGTCGGAATACGGCGACAACCTGTCGAATATCGGTCACCGGAGTGGCCGAAACAGCCTTCAATAGCTCGGAATACCAATCTGGCTTCACGGAATCGTGTGTTCGTGCGGAGGCCTCGCCGGGTCGTCAGCCCGGCAGGAAGGCGATCCGCCCATCGCCGCCGCGCACGATATCGACCGGGCGCGGTCCAAATCCTCCAGCCGCTCCTGCGTCGGCAACGCCGCGCTTTCACCCGTCGACATCACTAACCGCTCCAGGAAGGTTCGTTCCTCGGCCCGGTTCGCGCGCGGCCAGCCGGGCAGCAGGTCCAGCGCGAGCGTGTAGAGCATGAGCGCGGCCGGCGGCGCGGCGGGAAAGATGCGCTCGATCTTCGCCGGAAGAGGCACGTGGGGCCGGCGCCGTCCCTCACGGTCGCGGCGCGGGCGATGCGGGGCGCAACCAGCGTGGCGAGGCCGGCCAGCACGGGGCGGCGGTCAGGCAGCTGCATGGCGAGCCTCCGCCGGCGATGGATCAGGCTCTTCCCCTCCCCCTGGCGGGGAGGTGTCAGGTCCGGCTGCGGAGAGTGTTGCGACTGACTGCGCACACCGGCTCGGCTTGATGTCGATCAGCGGCGTGCCGTCGAGGCAGTCCAGCCCGCGCACCAGCAGGACCCCGTCCTCGACGCCGATCAGCGCGACGCGCGACAACGCGACCGGGTTCGGCCGCACCGGCGAGCGCAGGGCGAAGGTGCCGACAGGTTGCCCACCGCGCGGCGTCTGGGTCAGGAGATCGCGACGCGCCTGATGCATCCAGTAGAGCAGGTCGAGATGGGCGAAGTCCTCGATGCCGGCCAGCGCCGCCCGCCAGTGCGGATCGAGTTCGACGCGGCAGACCGGACCCGCCTGGGCGTCGCCCTGACGCGGGCATTCTTCGCGGGTCAGGAACGGCGTGCGCAGGCGGCCGATGAAGACCAGATGCGCGTCCTGCCGCTCCGGCAGGGGCGCGGAGGTCTCGCCGGGGCGCGTCGCCTGCCAGTCCATCGTCGCGATGTCTCCATGCCTCAGGGCGCAGCGAAACCGTGCCGACCCAGGATCGCCTGCCCGGCCTGGCTCGCGATGAACATGGCGAGCCGGCCGGCATTTGGCGAGGCCCCGTCGACCAGCGTCAGCCCGTATTCGGCGCCGACGACGAGCGTGGGCGGCAGCGCGACCTGCTTCAGCGCCGGCTCCTCCCGCGCGATCGGCCCGGCATTGGTGCAATAGGCCAGAAAAATGTCGGCCTGCCCGCTCGCCAGCACATGGCCGTAGAGATTGCGCCCTTCCGGCCCGCGCGGGCTGGTCGGCCCGCCGGTGAGCTGCAGCGCCTTGGCCTCGAGCGTGGCTCTGGCGCCGGGCCGCAGCGCCTCGGCCCTGGCGAAAAGCTGCCAGGCATAGTCGCCCGACGGATCGGCCTTCGGCGTCGAGGTGCCGAGCCTGATCGCGGGATCGAGCATCGTCGCCAGCAGCGTGTCCGTCGTCGCCGTCACCTCGGGCCGGGCGAAGGCGCACAGCGCATTGCGGGCAAAGCTCGTCACCGGGCCGGCGCGGCCGGCCTTGGCGAGCGCTTCGGGATTGCCGCGATCGGCGGAGGCGAAGACCTCGGCCGGTTCGCCGGTCTCGATCCGCTCGCGCAGCAGGCCGGACGCGCCGAAGACGGCGCGCACCGGCAGGCCCGTCTCGGCGCTGAAGGCGTTCGCGACCTCGGTCAGCGCGGCGCGCAGGCTGCCGGCCGCATGCAGCAGCACGGGCTGCTGCGCCGACGCCGTCGAAAGCGAGGCCATCAGCAGGATGGCCCCGGCGATGAGGCGCTTTTGCACGGGATCACGCGCCACCTTGAGTCGCGTTCGGGAAGAAGAGCTGCTGGCCGTCGATCCTGTAGTCGGCTATCGCCTTCTGGCCCTTGGGTCCGGTCAGCCAGGTCACGAAGGCCTGGCCGTCGTCGATCTTCACATGCGGGTGCCTGGCCGGGTTCACCACTATCACGCCGTACTGGTTGAACAGCCTGCGGTCGCCCTCGACCGCAATTGTGAGATCGCCCCGGTTCCTGAACGAGATCCAGGTGCCGCGATCGGCCAGCACATAGGCGGCCATGCCGCCGGCCGTGTTGAGCGCAGCCCCCATGCCCTGACCGATCTCGCGATACCACGAGCCCTTCCTGGCGGCGAGATCGACGCCGGCGACTTTCCAGAGGTTGAGTTCGGCGGCATGCGTTCCCGACTTGTCGCCGCGCGAAACGAAGGCGGCGCCCTTCTCCTGAATCTTGACCAAAGCGGCCGCGATGTCCTTCGTGCCCGCGATCCCGGCCGGATCGCTCCTGGGGCCGATCAGGACGAAGTCGTTATACATCACGGCCTTGCGCTCGAGGCCGAACCCGTCGGCCACGAATTTCTCCTCCTGCGGTTTGGCATGGACGAAGACGACGTCGGCGTCGCCGCGCCGGCCGGTGTCGAGCGCCTGCCCGGTGCCCTGCGAGACGATGCGGACCTCGATGCCGGTTCTGGCCTTGAACAGCGGCAGGATATGGCCGAACAGGCCGGAATCCTGCGTCGAGGTCGTCGAGGACACGGTGATGAAACGCGTGCCGGCCGCAGCGGGCGCGGTCGCGGCAGGCGGCGTCGCGGTCATGGTCTGGGCGAGAGCGGATCCGGCGAAAGCCGCCGCGAAACCGGCGGTCAGCAGAACGCGCCGGGTCAGGGTCATGGTCGCCTCCTTGGTGGTGTTCTTGGGTTGAAAGCGGCTCACCAGATCAATTCCCCGGCGAGGAAGGCGCGGGCCTCGGCGGAGGCCGGGCCGGCGAAGAAGGTTTTGGCGTCGGCATCCTCGAGCAGCCGGCCGCGATGCAGGAACAGGACGCGGTCTGCCAGCCGTCTGGCCTGGCCGAGATCATGGGTCGACATCATCACGGTGATGCCCTCCGCCACGAGGCCCGCCAGCAGTTCCTCGATCTGGCGCGTCGCGGCGGGGTCGAGCTGCGAGGTCGGCTCGTCGAGGAAGAGCAGTTCGGGCCTCAGGCTCCAGGCGCGGGCTATGGCGAGCCGCTGCTGCTCGCCGCCCGACAAAAGCCGCGCCGGCTGGTCGGCACGCCCGCCGAGTCCGAAGCGCGTCAGGGCCTCGACCGTGCGTTGGCCGCGCTCGCCGCGCGCGATCCCGGCGGCGGCCAGCGCGTGCGCGACATTGGCGGCGACCGAGCGGCGCAGCATGATCGGCTTCTGGAAGACCATGGCGTGACGCTTTGCGCCGCCTGCCTGCGCGGCCCAGCGGATGCTGCCTGCGCTCGGCGTCAGCAACCCGTGGCAGAGCCGCAGCGTCAGCGATTTGCCGGCGCCGTTGGGGCCAAGCAGCACGGTCAGCCCGCCGGCCGGCACGGTGAAGCGCGCGCCGTCGACGAGACGCCGCCCGCCGGCCTCGAAGCAGGCATCGTCGACCGTCAGCGGCAGGATCGAGGTCACATCACGCATGGCGCTTACAGGTCTGGCGCTCACAGATTTGGCGCTCATCCGGCATAGCGCGCCCCGATCCGGCTCGCGCCGAAGGCGACCGCGTTGATCGCGAGCGTCAGCGTGATCAGGACGAGACCTAAGCCTAGCGCCAGGGCTAAGTCGCCCTTGGAGGTCTCCAGCGTGATCGTCGTCGTCATCGTGCGGGTGTAGCCGGCGATGTTGCCGCCGACGATCAGCACCGCGCCGACCTCGGCGCTGGCCCGGCCGAAGCCCGCGAGCAGCGCCGTCGCCAGCGCAAAGCGCCCGTCGAAGAGCAGCGTCGGGATGGCGCGCATGCCCTCCAGCCCGACCGAGCGGAGATGGTCGCGATACTCGGCCCAGAGATCCTCCACGGTCTGCCGCGTCAGCGCGATCACGATCGGCAGCACCAGCAGCACCTGCGCTACGATCATCGCGGTCGGCGTGAACAGGAGGCCGAGCGGGCCGAGCGGGCCGGAACGCGACAGCATCAGGAAGACGATCAGCCCCGCCACCACCGGAGGCAGGCCCATCAACGCATTGAGGATGACGATGACAACCGAGCGCCCGCGAAACCGCGCCAGCGCCAGCGCCGCCCCCAGCGGAAGGCCGATCGCCCCTGCGATCAGCACGGCGCTCAGCGTCACCCGCAGCGACAGCGAGACGACCGCGAGAAAGGCGGGATCGAGCCCCACCACCAGCGCGAAGGCCGCCTGAAAGATCGCCGTGAGGTCCACGATTTGCCCTGTTGCCGTTACCTGCATCCTGCAGACACTTGCGATTGCTACAGTTCAATGCGACCAAATGCCAATCATGGAATTCAGACAGTCTGGCGCAGGCCGATGCAGAACCAAATCTATCTGACGACCGAAGAAGCCGCCGCCTATCTGAGGCTGAAGGAGCGCAAGCTCTACGATCTGGTCGCCAGGGACGCCGTGCCCTGCACCAAGGTCAGCGGCAAATGGCTGTTCCCGCGCGTGGCGCTGGACCGCTGGCTGGAGGCCGGACTTGCGTGGCCGGACGGCCTCAAGCCGGCGAGCCCGCCGCCGATCATCGGCGGCAGCCAGGATTCGTTGCTTGAGGTCGCGGTGCGCGATTCAGGCTGCGGGCTCGCTCTTCTGGCCGAGGGCTCGCAGGCCGGGCTCGACCGGCTGCTGCGCGGCGAGGTGGCGATCGCGGCGATCCATCTCCATGCGACGCCGGACGACGACGCGGCCAATCTCGCCGCCGTCAGCGCGCAGGCCTCGCTGCACGATGCGGTGGTCATCGGCTTCGCCCGGCGCGAACAGGGGCTTCTGGTGGCGCCCGGCAATCCGCTCGGCCTGACCGGCATCGCCTCGGCGGTCGAACGACGCGCCCGCTTCGCCCGCCGCCAGCAGGGCGCCGGCGCGCAATTGCTGCTGGCGAGCCTGCTCGAACGCGAGGCCGTGCCGCTTTCGGCCATGATCGTCGCCGACGGCGTCTGCGCCACGGGGCAGGATCTGGCGCTGGCGGTGCGCACCGGCCGGGCCGATTGCGGCATCGCCTCGCGCGCCATCGCGACAGCCTTCGGGCTCGAATTCCTGCCGCTGGTCTGGGAGCATGTCGATCTGGCGATGCGTCGGCGCAGCTATTTCGAGCCGGCAACGCAGACGCTGCTCGCCTGGATGCGCGGCCCGCAAATGGCGGCGCGGGCGAAGGAACTCGGCGGCTACGATCTGGCGGCGAGCGGGGCGGTCAGGCTGAACCGGTGAGAGAGGCAATCAGTCGTCGGGAAACAGGATCGCGTCATAGTCGCGAGCGCCCTGGACGACATGCAGGATTTCGACCGTCTGATCGACGATACGGTAGAAGATCAGGTAGTTTTGGTAGGGTCGCCGCCGAATACCGGTGGCTTCACGGCCAGGCAGTAGCGGAAAAGCCAGTGGCATCGCGCCCAGTCGGTGGCAGCGGTCCTCCAGTTCCGCGAGGAAGCTGTCTGCCCGCGCTGGGCTGTCGAGCGCGATGAAACGGCCTATCCCGACCAGATCGGCAAGCGCCGCCTCGGTGAGGACGACGTTCAACTGTCCTGGCTTTCCTTGGTCAGGTTCAGTTGATCCCTGACCCGTTGGAACGCCTCGCCGACAGGCATGACGCGGCCTGCGTCTGCATCGGCAATGCCACGCGCCAGAGCCGCGTCCAGCGTCTGCAACGCAGCTTCGCGATCGCGCTCCCTGCGATAGCGCTCGCGCAGCAGGTCACGGATGTACTCGCTGCTCGATGCATAGGCGCCCCGCCGCACCTCGTCGCGGACGAAACGTTCCAGCTCGCCTGTCAACGTCACCGTCATCTGGCCATCGGGTTTCATCACAGGCCTCCACCAGACAGTGTATTGCACTGTTTAACACTGTATCGCGCGGACGGATAGCGCATGACGTCGAAAAGTGGGCACCAGTCTTCGGAAACCCTCATGCGCAACAATCGGCTATGTCAGCGCCCCCCTCGCCGAAATCGGCCAGAGCGCCTCGACATGCGCGTCGGCCGTGTGCAGCCCGCGCACGCAGACATACCAGTCGTGCAGGTTGACCGTCGGGTCGCAATGGCCGGGCACGAGCAGGATGCGGTCGCCGCGATGGGGCACGGCGATCGGGTCGCCCGTCAGCACGCCATGCTCGTCGGAAGGTTTCGAATAGACCAGGCCCTCGCGCCGGAACGGCACGGGCAGGCCTGAATCGATCGCCGCGGCCTTGTGGCCGGCATCGACCACGGCGCGGTCGGGCACGGGCTTGCTCATCACGCCCGCCAGCACGAACAGCGCATGCTCGAAGCTGCGAAACGGCGTCCCGTCGGCCTGCCGGTTGCGGGCATAATCGGCGTCCATGAAGATGTAGGAGCCGGCCTGGATCTCGTTCCAGAGGCCCGATGCCGTCTCGATCTCGTAGGTGCCGGTGCCGGCCCCGCCGATGGTGGCGCAGGCGAGCCCGGCCTGCGATAATCGCTCGACCGTGTTGCGCACCGAGACGCTGGCGCGTTCGATCGCCTCGCTGCGTTCGTCGATCGAGCGCATGTGCTGGGCCGTGCCGTGATAGGCTTGCAGCCCCCCGAAGCGCAGCGTGTTCGAGCGCGCCACGGCTTCCGCGATGCGCACCGCCGCCTCGCCCGGCGCGACTCCGCAGCGCCGCCCGCCGACATCGATCTCGATCAGAATATCGAGCACAACGTCATGGCGCGCCGCCGCGTCGGCCGCCTCGCGCACCCCGTCGAGATGGTCGACGCAGAGGCTGATCTTCGCCTGCCTCGCAAGCTGCGCCAGCCGGTCGAGCTTGGCCGCGCCCGCGACTTCGTTGGAGACCAACACGTCGTGGACGCCGCCAGCGACCAGGATCTCGGCCTCCGAGACCTTCTGCACGCATTGCCCGACCGCGCCATGGGCAATCTGGCGCAGCGCGATCTCCGGGCTCTTATGCGTCTTGGCGTGGGGCCTCAGGCGAACGCCGTGTCCTTGCGTATAGGCCGCCATGGTCACGAGGTTGCGCTCGAAGGCGTCGAGATCGAGCACGAGGGCAGGCGTATCGATCTCGCTGAAACTCTGGCCGGCCTGGGCCGGCGGGGGCAATGGCATGCTGTCGCGCTCTCTCAATTCGTGTCGCCGGATTCGTGTGGCGCGGCATGGGACGCCAGCTTCGTGGCCGGGGCAAGACCCGAGATGAGGCAGTCGGCAATGGGCAGTCGGCAGTCGGAGACAGGAGATTGCAGCAGAGCTGGCGCTGGCGCCCCCTACGACTGCCGACTGCCTATTGCCCATTGCCGACCACCCACTGCCCCGGTAGCGCTCCTCCACGCGCCATGATAACCCCCCGCCCATGAAGATCGGCCGCGTCACCGACGACACTTTCGCGCTTTTCGCCCGCGTCTGGCGCGAACAGGCCAAAAGCTACCTGCCGCAGATGGCGATGATCATGGGGCTCGTCGTGGTCATCGCCGCGACGACGAGCTTCTATCCGCTGCTGATCAAGGCCGCCTTCGACGCCTTCGCCGATCCGCTGACCGCCGAGGCGACCGGCTTCGTGCGGCGCATGGAGCGGCTGGTTTCGAAATCGATCGGCATCGAGATCGGCGTCGTCAACGCGGTCGCCGTCGTCGTCGTCATCGTCACCGCGATCAAGGGCTTTTCGCTGTTGACCCAGACGGTGATGACCAACAGCGTCGTCAGCCGGATCGAGGCCGACATGCAGACGCAGTTGTATGGCCATCTGATCGACGCCGATCTGGCGCAGCTCCAGCGCGAGAACCCGGCCTCGCTGACGCAGCGCTTCACCACCGATTTCACCTTCGTCAAGGAGGCGCTGACCCGGCTGATCAACATCGCCGTGCGCGACGTGCTGACCGCAGTGGCCCTGGTCGGCGCGATGCTCTGGATCGACTGGCAGATGACGCTGGTCGTGCTGCTGATCGCGCCGGTCGTCGCCCGCCCGATCGGCAAGATCGGCAAGAAGCTGCGCCGCATGGCGCTGTCGCAGCAGGAGCAGACCGGCGTGATGGCGAGCCTCGTCACCGAGAGCCTGCAGGGCGCGCGCGCCGCCAAGACCGATTCGCTCGAGCCCTATCTCAAGGTCCGCGCCGCCAACGCCTTCGAGTCGATCCGGGCGGTCAAGATGAAGGCCGCCAATGCGCGCGGCCGGCTCGATCCGCTGCTGGAGGTCGCCGGCGGCATGGCGGTGGCCGGCGTGCTGGCCGCGATCGGCGTGCGCATCACCTCGGGCGGCTCGACCGTCGGCGATTTCACCGGCTACGTCTCGGCGCTGCTGCTGGCGGCCCAGCCGATGCGCTCGCTCGGCAATCTCAACGCCATCGTGCAGGAGGCCGGGGCCTCGCTGAAGCGCTATTATGCGCTGATCGACGAGAAGCCGCTGGTCACGCAGGCCCCGGACGCGAAGACGCTCGCGGTGGGCGCAGGCGAGGTCGCCTTCAGGGGCCTGCGCTTCCGCTATCGCGACGACCAGCGCGCGCTGGAGGGCGTCGACCTCGTGGCCCAGGGCGGCAAGACCACCGCGCTGGTGGGGCGCTCGGGCTCCGGCAAATCGACGCTGCTGGCGCTGGTGCCGCGACTTTACGACCCGGGCGAGGGCCGCATCGAGATCGACGGGCAGGATCTGCGCGACCTGACGCTGACCTCGCTGCGCGCCCGGATCGGCGTGGTCAGCCAGGACGTCGTGCTGTTCGACGACACGGTGCGCGCCAACATCTCCTTCGGCCGGCCCGACGCCAGCGAGGACGAGATCGTCGCCGCCGCGAAAGCCGCCGCCGCGCATGACTTCATCATGGCGATGCCCGAGGGCTATGACAGCCAGGTCGGCGAGCGCGGCTCAAAGCTCTCCGGCGGCGAGCGCCAGCGCATCGCCATCGCCCGCGCCATCCTCAAGGACGCCCCGATCCTGCTGCTCGACGAGGCGACGAGCGCGCTCGATACGCAGTCGGAACGCCTCGTCCAGCAGGCGCTGGCCCGGCTGATGGAGAACCGCACCACGCTGGTCATCGCGCACAGGCTCTCGACCGTGCGCGAGGCCGACCTGATCGTGGTGATGGACGAGGGCAGGATCGTCGAGACCGGCAGCCACGACGCGCTGCTGGCCCGCGACGGGGCCTATGCGCGGCTGTACCGGCTCCAGTTCGTGGAGAGTTGAACGAACGCGACTTCGGTGGCCCCGGTCGCATCCCGCTGTCATTCCGGGGCTCGCGAAGCGAGAACCCGGAACCCACGACCGGGTGCGGGATGGCGACGGGGTCGATCTCACCCCGTCATGGGTTCCGGGTTCCCGGCTGCGCCGGGCCCCGGAATGACAATGTGGGCAACTACTCCCGCGCCAGCGCATCCGCCGCCGCCGGAAAGCCCCGGAACGAGAAGGGCAGCGCCACGGGCCGGTTCGCGGCGTCGATGAAGCGCAACTGCCCGCCCTCGCTGTGGCCCCGCCAGCGCCTGAGCAGATCCTCGCTCATCGCGATCTCGGCGAAGCAGCCGCCGGGGATGCAGCGCTGATAGGGCGCGAGCACGCCCTCGTCCTTTTCGCCGAGCGCAAGCCGGACGCCGGCATTGGGCCCGAAGGCGATGTTGGGCGCGACCTGCACGACGATCTTCAAAGGCTCGGCCCTGACAGGCCGGCCGAGCGCGATCAGCGCGACCGGCCCCTGCTGGCCCTGCACCTGCAGCGTCTGGACGATCTCGCAGATGCGCGTTCCGACGCCCTGCTGGCAGCGATGCACCCAGTCGCCATAGCTGGCGGTGGTGTTGTCGGGCTGCGAGACGCCGCCGGCGGGGGCGGCCGGCGCGGCGGGAGCGGGCCGCTGCGCCTGCGCCAGAGCGGGGCCCGCGCCGGCCAGCGCGACGAGGACGGTGAGTGAAACGAGCTTCATGGCGCGCGGTGTCCAGCGGGAGAAATGCGACGCGCACTTGACGCGACGGAAGGGGCGGGCGCAAGGCCTGCGGCCCGAATGCGAACGGCCATCCATCGCTTTGTAATGATTACGGTTATCACGGCCGCCAGCCGATGTCCTCCTGAGGGGCCTCGGCGGCTGCATCGTCGGCACGCGCCCGCCCGACCACGGAGAACAAAGCCCGCAGCGCTGCTTCGACGCCCTCGCCCGAGGCCGAGGACAGGATGATCGGCATTTGCTTGCAGGCGCGCTTCAGCCGCGCGACCTGCTCCTTGAGCAGTTCCGGCGAGAGCGCATCGACCTTGGACAGCGCCACGATCTCGGGCTTCTCGGCGAGGCCCTCGCCATAGGCGGCGAGTTCGGTGCGCACGGTCTTGTAGGCTTTTCCGGCATGCTCGCTGGTGCCCTCGACCAGATGCAGCAGCACGCGGCAGCGCTCGACATGGCCGAGGAAACGGTCGCCGAGCCCATGGCCCTCATGCGCGCCCTCGATCAGGCCCGGAATATCGGCCAGCACCATCTCGCGCCCGTCGACGCGCACGACGCCGAGCCCCGGATGCAGCGTGGTGAAGGGATAATCGGCGATCTTCGGCTTGGCGGCCGTGACCGTGGCCAGAAAGGTCGATTTGCCGGCATTGGGCAGTCCGATCAGCCCGGCGTCGGCGATCAGCTTGAGCCTGAGCCAGATCCAGCGCTCCTCGCCGACGAGACCGGGATTGGCATGGCGCGGGGCCTGGTTGGTCGAGGTCTTGAAATAGGCGTTGCCGAAGCCGCCATTGCCGCCCTTGCACAACACGAAGCGCTGGCCCGGCTCGGTCATGTCGGCGATCAGCGTCTCGCCATCCTCGTCGAAGACCTGCGTGCCCGGCGGCACTTTCAGCACGACGCGCTCGCCATTGGCGCCATGCCGGTCGGCGCCCATGCCGTGCCCGCCGATCTTGGCCTTGAAATGCTGCTGGAAGCGGTAGTCGATCAGCGTGTTGAGGCCCTGCACGCATTCGATCACGATATCGCCGCCGCGCCCGCCATCGCCGCCATTGGGCCCGCCGAACTCGATGAATTTTTCGCGCCGGAAGGAGACGCAGCCCGCGCCGCCGTCCCCCGCCTTCACATAGATCTTGGCCTGGTCGAGGAATTTCATGGCCTCTCAGTAGTGCCATGGGCCGGGAAGGGCAATGCGATGCTGCGGTGAAACCCGCCCCGCCAATCCCCGCCCCCCGAAACCTGTGCGATAACGCCCCCGTTCCACCCGGCCAGGGGCTCTCGCGAGGCGTCGTGCGGGCGGGCGGAATGGCGGTGTTCATGGTCGTGGCCGTTGCGGGCCGAGGACCATGGAGGGCGCGTTCGTCGCCGGGGCCTTCGGAAATCCCGGTCATGCCCGACCTTAATCGGCGGCGAGCGAGACCAGACGAGAACCGCGCGCGGAGACCGGCGGCGGCCCGTTTTGGCCGCAATCGACCTCGACATCGACACTCGACATCGGCGCGCGACCAAAAACCCGCGCCGCCACCGGCTCCGCGCACCCCTTTCGGTTGTGGAAGGCGAGACACCCCGCGGCGAGGGCCGGCCGGGGCTTTGGGTGTGCGTGTCCAGTCGTCGTAGTCCCGCTTTGCGCCGAGAGCGGACGTGCCAGGCTCCTGCATGGCTCAGTAGCTTCACATCGAATCGAAGGATCGTTGAGGAATTTTCGCACAGTCGGTTTTTGAAAGCGGCACGGAAAGCGCTCTGCGATAACCGTTCTCAAATCAATGAAGAGGACTGTGATGCTGATCGCGGCATGGCTACTACTGGCACTGGTTCACGTCGCACCGGCCGCCGCACTGGCGAGGCCTGACCTGATCAGATCGCTTTATGGCGTTGAGCCCGCAGGCGACCTTGGTGTCTTGATGGTTCATCGTGGGGCCTTGTTTCTGTCTATCGTCATCGTCTGTCTTTACGCCGCATGGGAGCCTAGCGGCCGCCGGGCGGCGACCTTTGTCGTCGGCATCAGCATCATGAGCTTTCTGGCGCTCTACGCGTTGGCAGGCGCGCCTTCGGGTTCACTACGCCTAATCGCAATCGCTGATCTGATTGCGCTTGCACCTTTTGCTTTGGTCTGTTGGACGGCATGGAAAGCGTAACCATCTCAAGTCAGCGGCTGCAGCCGCCGGTTACGTCGTCGACTTGTCCCATCATTGCGTTCGAGGACGCGCGTGCTCTTTATTTTGGCCCGGCTCTTCAACTGAAGCCGCATCGCAACGCGGCGTTCACGCTCGCCGTTGGGTTGGACGCACCCATCAGACTGACGCTATACGCCGGCCGCTCAGCCCCGACGACGTCCATCGAGTCCATGATCGTGCATGTGCCGGCCGGGCATCACCACCGACTGGACGCCGAGGGCATGGTCGCCGTTCTCTATCTCGACGCGCTTGGTGATGACGTCGGGCAGGTCGGCACATTGGACACTCTCGCTGCCCATGAAGCAATCGCCGCCGAAAAGCGCGACTCGTTGCGCTTGTGGAGTCTCGATCGTTGGCGGACCGTTCTGGGCGTTGCGGTCGCGGAAACGGCGGACCCACGCGCCGCTGCAATCGCACGCGCCATGGTGCGCGATCCAAACCTGTATCTGTCGTTGGCCGAAGCGGCGCATGCGGCTGCGCTTTCGCCTACGCGTTTTCACGCGGTATTCCGTCGACAGTTAGGAGCGCCTTTTCGGCGCTATAGGCTCTGGCGGCGCATGGGGTTGGCGATGAGCATACTTGCCACTGGCGCCAATATAACCGAAGCGGCGCATCAGGCCGGCTTCTCTAGTTCCGCACACTTCTCGCACCAGTTTCTCCGAATGTTTGGACTTCCACCCTCTGCGCTAATCGCACTCAACCCCGACATCCGTTGCGAACAGAGTAGCAGCGCCTGAAGCAAAGGCAGCCTGTGCCAAGTCAAAAATTCCGCGTCGAGACGCTTCCCATGATCTGGGCCGCTTGGGCTCCACAGTTGTCAGTCGCCGTACGTCCGCTTCGGGCCACATGCTCCCCCCTCACTCCGCCGCCAGTCTCGGCGGCGGCAGCGGCAGCTTCATCTGGCCCGCCTCGCCCGCCCGCACCTCCGCCTGCCCCGGCGAGTGCTCGTCGATGTGCTCCCACAGGCTCTCATCCTCGGGCTTGCTGAAGAAGCGCCCGAACATCCAGCTCACCAGCCGCTGCAGATCGTCCATCACCGTGTAGAAGCTCGGCACGAAGACGAGCGAGAGCACGGTCGAGACGATCAGCCCGCCGATCACCGCGATCGCCATCGGCGCGCGGAACTCGCCGCCGTCGCCGACGCCATAGGCGGACGGGGCCATGCCGGCCGCCATGGCGATGGTGGTCATCACGATGGGCCTGGCGCGCTTGCGGCCGGCCTCGATCAGCGCGGTGAAGCGGTCCTTGCCGCGCGCCTCCTCCTCCACCGCGAAATCGACCAGCATGATCGCGTTCTTGGTGACTATGCCCATCAGCATCAGAAGCCCGATATAGACCGGCATCGAGACCGGCTTGTCGGCCGCCAGCAGGGCGATGACGACGCCGCCGAACGACAGGGGCAGCGAGAGCAGGATCGTGATCGGCTGGAAGACCGAGCCGAACAGCAGGATCAGCACCGCCAGCACCAGCATCAGCCCGGTGCCCATGGCGGTGATGAAGCCCTGCACCACCTCGCCCTGAATCTCGGCGTCGCCGGTCGCGGCGATCGTCACGCCCTCGGGCAGGCCGACCTCCTTCACGATCTGCTGGAAGGTCTCCTGCGCCGTGCCGAGCTCGAAGCCGCGCCGGAGGTCCGCCCCGATGGCGGCGCGGCGGACACGGTCATAGCGGTCGATCGAGCTGGGGCCTTCGCCGAAGCCGATATCGGCCACCGCCGTCAGCGGCACCGAGACGCCGCTGGCGTTGGTGACGCGCAGGGCCGCGACATTGCGGATGTCGGTGCGCGCCGCCTCGTCGAGCTGGACGCGGATCGGCACCAGCCGGTCGCCGGCGTTGAATTTTGCGAGGTTGGCGCCGACATCGCCGATGGTGGCGACGCGCACCGCCTCGGAGATCGCCTCGGGCGTGACGCCGAGACTGGCCGCCTCCTCCAGCTTGGGCGTGACGCGCAGTTCCGGCCGAGACAGCGAGCCCGAGGTCGCGACGTTGAGATAGCCGTCGATCTTGCGCATCCGGCTTTCGATCCGGGCGACCGCCTCGTCCAGCGCCGCGCCATCCTTGGAGAGGATCGAGAAGGCCATCTCGCGCTCGCCGCGCTCGTTGACATACCAGGCGCGGACGTCGGGCACGGTCGCGAGCTTTTGCGCGATCACGGCCTTGAGGTCCTTCTGGCGCTCCTTGCGCTCGCTCTTGGGCAAGAGCTTGATGGTGACGGCGGCGCGGCGCACCTCGCGCTGGCCGGTCGGCGAGGAGCCGCCGAGCACGAAGACCTGCGTCACCTGCGGAATCTCGCGCAAGGCGTCGACAATCGCGTCGGTGGTGACGCGGGTGTCCTCCAGCGTCGAGCCCGGCGGCAGCTCGATCGAGGCGACGACGCGGCCGGTGTCCTCGTCGGGGATGAAGCCGGTCGGCAGCAGGGCGGTGGCCTGGATCGAGCCGTAAAGGAAGCCGAAGCCGATCAGCAGCGTGACATAGGCCATGTTGAGCGGCAGTTTGCGCCAGCGGCCCGTGCCATCCATGCGCGGCAGGAACGGAATGCGCAGCCGCGCCAGCGAGCCCTTGAGCAGGCCGACATAGGCGCCCATCACGAACCCGTCCTTCGGGTCCTGATGCTTCACCGGCTTCATCAGATAGGCCGCCATCATCGGCGTGATGAGGCGCGCCACCAGCAGCGAGAACAGCACCGCGACGGCGACCGTCAGCCCGAACTGGCGGAAATACTGCCCCGCCACGCCGGCCATGAACGAGACCGGCGCGAAGATCGCCACGATCGTCAGCGTGATCGCGATGACGGCGAGCCCGATCTCGTCGGCGGCCTCCATCGCGGCGCGATAGGGCGATTTGCCCATGCGCATGTGCCGGACGATGTTCTCGATCTCGACGATGGCGTCGTCGACGAGGATGCCCGTGACCAGCGTGATGCCGAGCAGGCTGACGAGGTTGAGCGAGAAGCCCATCAGCTCCATCGCCCAGAAGGTCGGGATCGCCGAGAGCGGCAGCGCGATCGCGGTGATGAGCGTGGCGCGCCAGTTCTTCAGGAACAGGAAGACGACGAGCACGGCCAGCCCCGCGCCCTCCAGCAGCGTCGTCATCGCGGCCTTGTAGTTGCCATAGGTATAGGCGACGGCGTCGTCGATGGGTTTCAGGGCGATGTCGGGATAGCGCTTGTTCAGCTCGGCGACGCGGGCGGCGACGACCTCCTTGACCGAGAGCTCGCTAGATCCCTTCGACCGGAAGACCGCGAAGGTGACGACCGGCGACTTGTCGAGCCGGCCGAAGGAGCGCGGCTCGGAATTCGAATCCTCGACGCGGCCGAGTTCCTTCAGGCGGACCTCGCGGCCCCCGGTCAGCGAAATCTTGGTGTCGGCGAGTTCTGCCACGGTGCGCGCGCCCGCCAGCGTGCGGATCGCCTGCTCCTGCCCGCCGATTTCGCCGCGCCCGCCGGCGAGATCGACATTGGTGGCGCGGATCTGCCGGTTGACCTCGCCCGCCGTGATGCCGAGCGCGAGCAGACGGTCGGGGTCGAGCGAGATGCGGATCTCGCGATCGACGCCGCCATAGCGGTCGATCCGGCCGACGCCTTTCAGCCCCTGCAATTCGCGCGCGACGACATCGTCGACATGCCAGGAGAGCTGCTCCAGCGTCATGCCCGGCGAGGCCGCGCCGAAGGTGATGATCGACTGGCCCTCGACATCGATGCGCTGGATGATCGGCTCGTCGATGGTGCGCGGCAGGTCGGCCCTGATCTTGGCGATGGCGTCCTTGACGTCGTTGACGGCCCGGTCGGTGTCGATCTCGAGCCGGAACTCGATGAGCGTCTGCGACTGCCCGTCGGTCAGGGTCGAGATCACATGCTTGACGCCGGTGATGTTGGCGACCGCGTCCTCGACGCGCTTGCTGATCTGGCTTTCGAGTTCGGCCGGGGCCGCGCCCGATTGCGTCACCGTGACCGAAACCAGCGGCACGTCGATATTGGGAAAGCGTGTCACCGGCAGCTTCGAGAACGAGAGCAGTCCGAGCACGCAGAGCACGACGAAGAGCAGGATCGAGGGAACCGGCTTCCGGATCGACCAGGCGGAGAAGTTGAAGTTCAAGATCCGCTCCCGTCAGTTCGTCGCGATCGGCGTGATCATGTCGCCGTCGCGCACGAAGGTGCCCGCGCGGGCCACCACGGTCTCGCCGTCGCTGACGCCCGAGACGATCTCGGCCCGGCCGTCGCCGGCCAAACCGAGCTGGACCTGCCGCGTCGTGACCTTGCCGTCCTTCACGCTCTGCACGGTCGGGCCCGAGCGCGCATAGGTGATCGCCGAGAGCGGCAGCGTCACCGCGCTTTTGCGGCCGGTCTCGATGACGCCGCGCGCGAAGGCGCCGACCGAAACCGGCTGGTCGCCCTTCAGCGAAACCCGCAGGCGTCCGAGCCGCGAGGCCCTGTCGACCTCCGGCGAGATCAGCCGGATCGAGCCTTCGAGCGGAACGGTGCTGCCGGCCTGCAGCACGGCGACGCGCTGGCCGATCCTGAGCCCCGGCAGTTCGACCTCCGCGACCTCGGCCTCCAGTTCGATCGCGCCATCGGCGATGATCCGGAACAGCGGCTCTGTGGCGGCCATCGCGGCGGTCGCGCCGAGTTTGGCGTTACGGCGGCTGAGCGTGCCGGCGGCGGGCGCCTTGATCTGCGTGCGGGCGAGCTTGACCTCGATGTCGCGCCCCTGCGCCTTTGCCAGAGCGAGATCGGCATTGGCGATCGCCAGCGCCTGCCGGGAAGAGTTCAGCTTGGCTTGCGCCGCACGGGCGACCGCGTCGCGCTGATCGAAGGTCTCGTTGGAGACGTTGCCGCTGGCGCGAAGCTGCTTGGTCCGGTCGAAATTATTGTTGGCGGCGACGAGATTGGCTTCCGCCTCCACGATCTGGGCGTTGGACTGGGCGATCACGGCCTCGGCGCGGGCGATCTGGGCGTCGTTCTGGGCCTTCTGGACCTCGAGCGTGGTGCGCGACAGCCGCGCCAGAATTTGGCCGGCCGCGACCTTGTCGCCCTCCTCGGCGAGAAGTTCGACGATCTGCAAGCCATCGACCTCCGGCGAGACCAGCACCTCGTCGCGCGCCACCATGGAGCCGGAGACCACGACGCTCTGCACGATTTCGGTCGTCTTCGCGGCGGTCACCGTCACTGAGGGACCGACCGGGGGCGTGGCCTGGCCTGGAGCCGGGACGGTCGTCTGGGCCGGCGCGCCGGCGGCAGGCAGGAGCGCGGCGGCGAGCAGGGCTGCGCGAAGGATGGTGCGGGCCGTCATGATGGGGACCTGTCGGAGGGGAGCACGAGCACCTGCGCGAGGCCGCGCATGGCTGTGAAGAGCGTTTCCGCCGCCATGGCGGCGTCGAAAGCGGGGTCGGTGGCGCGGCGGCAGAAGAAGCCGTCGGTCATCATGAAGACCGCCTGCAGGAAGCGGGCGTCGTCGAGATCGGCCGGCAATTCGCCGCTGGCCTTGGCCCCGGCGATCGCCTGCGCCAGCCCACCGAGAACCGTGCCGTCGATCGCGGCGCACATGCTGGCCATGGCGGGGTTGCGCGCGGCCTCGGCCCATATCTGCAGGCAGATGATCGCCTTCTCGCGCGGCTCCTCGACGAGGTGGCGGCGGCCGAGCGCCTCGAGCTGGTCGAGCAGCGAGCCTTGAGCCGGGTCGAGACCGGCGAAATCCTCGGCGATCTGGCTGCGATCGCGCTCGGCCATGCCGGCGATGATGGCGTCCTTGGAGGCGAAGTAGCGGTAGAGGTTCCCCGGGCTCATGCCGGCCTCGACCGCGACGTCGTTCATCGTCGCCGCGTGGAAGCCGGCGCGCGCGAAAACGCGCTCGGCCGCATCGAGGATGCGGGTCTGGCGCTGCGTCGGCACGGCCTCCGATGGGACGGCGAGATGAGGCGGCAAGTTACGATCCAAATGAGAATGAACGTTCATTCTCATGTCGCAAGACTGGCGTTGCGTCAAGCGCAGGATTGTTTCCGACGATGTCGGGGGATGGGCAGGTCAAATCGCGAAACCATTCGACCATGCGATTTCGGCACCCGCGCCATGCGTTCGTGGCGCATAAATTGCTTGCGGGAGCCCCATACCGACCGCATTCTGAGGCCATACGTCTTCCCGACACCGCCGGATGATGCGCCGGCCGGCGGATGAACCCGAAGCCCGTGATGAACGACCAGACCTTTCGCTTCCCCAACGCCCGCAGGATCGGCGCTCGCAGGATTGGCGACCCGTCCATCACCCGCCGGAAGCCGGCTCCGCTCAAGCCCGTGCTGATCGTGCTGCATCAGGAGCACTCGACGGCGGGCCGCGTCGGTCGGCTGCTGCAGGCGCGCGGCCATGCGCTCGACATCCGCAAGCCGCGCTATGGCGATCCGCTGCCCGAGACGATGGCCGGGCATGCCGGCGCGGTGATCTTCGGCGGCCCGATGGGCGCCAACGATCCGGACGATTTCATCAGGACCGAGATCGACTGGATCGGCACCTGCCTGAAGGAGGACGCGCCCTTTCTCGGCATCTGCCTCGGCGCGCAGATGATGGCGAAACATCTCGGCGCGCGGGTCTACACCCATGGCGAAGGCCGCGCCGAGGTCGGCTATTATCGTCTCGACCAGACCGCAGCCGGCAGCGCCCATGCCGACGAGGCCGGCTTCGCCTGGCCCGGCACGGTCTATCAATGGCACCGCGACGGCTTCGACTGTCCGAGCGGGGCCGAATGCCTGGCGACCGGCGACGATTTCCCGGTGCAGGCGATCCGCGCCGGCTCCAGAGTCTACGGCATCCAGTTCCACCCCGAGGTGACGCCGGCGATGATGTGCCGCTGGTCGATCCGCGGCCATGAGCGCACGCTGATGCCCGGCGCGCAGCTGCGGCACATGCATCTGGAGGGCTGGTATCGCTACGACCCGGCCATCCGGACCTGGCTCGACGGCTTTCTGGACCATTGGCTTAAGGTTCCCGCCACGGCTGAACCCGCGTGAGCCGCACGGCGATCGTTCTGGGCGCCGGCATGGTCGGCGTCTCCTGCGCGCTCTCGCTGCAGCGGCGCGGCTTTGCCGTCACGCTGATCGACCGGCGCGAGCCCGGCCGCGAGACCTCCTATGGCAATGCCGGCGTGCTCGCCCGCTCCTCGATCGTCCCGCTCAACAATCCCGGCCTGTTCTCCAAGCTCACAAGCTATCTCGGCAACCGCCACCCGGCGCTGAACCTGAACTGGAAGCGGGCCCTGACCCGTCCCGGCTGGCTGCTGCGCTTCTTATGGGAAGCGCGCCCCTCGCAGGCCGCGGCCCGCGTCGCCGCGCTCGAATCGCTGACGGGCAGCACGGTCGAGCGCCATCGCGCTCTGATGGCGGAAGCCGGCGTCTCACACCGCTTGCGTGAGACCGGCACCCTCAAGGTCTGGCGGACAGAAGCCGGACATATGGCGGCAAAGGCCGAACGGGACTTCCTCGCCGCGCACGGCATCGCCTCGCAGGCGCTCGACCGACAGGGCATCTCGGGCGTCGAACCCACGCTCAACCCGATCTTCCACGCCGGCCTGCTCTGCCTCGAAAATGCGTCCGTGGATTCACCAGGTGCCGTCACGCAGGCCTATGCCGAACTCTTCGTGCAGAGTGGCGGAAGGATGGAGAAGGCGCAGGTCGAGACGCTGACACGGACGGAAGCCGGCTGGCGCGTGCAGGCGGGAAAGAGCGTCTTCGAGGCGCAGATCGTCGTCGTGGCCTTTGGGCCGTGGAGCATGGATCTGCTGGCGCCGCTCGGGCTCGATCCGAAGCTCGATGTCGAGCGCGGCTACCACCGCCATCTCGATGCGGAAGGCGGCGTGAGCCTGGCCCGTCCCGTCTACGATGTCGACGCCGCCTATTTCATGGCGCCGATGGAGCAGGGTTACCGCATCACCAGCGGCGTCGATCTCAGCCATCGCGATGCGCCCGACGACCATCGCCAGATCGACGCGGTGACGAAGAGCGCCCGCGAAGCCTTCCCGCTGAAGGAGTTCGCCGGCGAGACGTGGCGCGGTGCCCGGCCGACCCTGCCCGACTCCCTGCCGATGATCGGCGAGGCGCCGCGCAACCCTGGCCTCTGGCTCGCCTTCGGCCACCAGCATATCGGCTTCTCGACCGGGCCTATCACCGGGGAGATCGTCGCAGCGCTGGTCTGCGGCGAGACGCCGCCGGCCGATCCGAAGCCGTTTGCGCCGGGGCGGTATCTTTAAATGGACCAGCCCGCACCAATTGCCAGTCGAACATTCGAGTTGGGGCGAAGCGGAATCGTAACGGCCAACTTTTTTGCCCCGATCCCGGATGGGAATGATTGGTGCTGCGCCTATCGAATCGAATGGCCCGGCCGCGCCCGAAACGGCAAGGCTTTTGGTGTCGACAGCGTTCAAGCACTGTTTCTTGCGATGAAAATGGTTTGGGCGGAACTGGCCAACGCGCCCGAGAGCGTCGCAGAAGGATTGACTTGGCTCGGGATGTCCGACCTGGGCTTGCCCGGCGTCGAACCACCGACCGCCGCCTGAAAGAGCAGCGGCCAACTGAGGCGAGCGCGAATGCGCTGGCGTGAGTCGGCTGGCGTGGCGGCCGAGAACCGGAGCGCAGCGGACTTAATGTCCGTGAGCACCGGAAGCGCAGGCCGCCCCGTCAGACGGCCGCACCAGTAGCATTCGCGCTCGCCTCAGACTTGGCGGGTCACCATCATCTTCTTCACTTCCGCAATCGCCTTGGCCGGGTTCAGCCCCTTCGGGCAGGCATTGGCGCAGTTCATGATCGTGTGGCAGCGATACAGCCGAAAGGGATCTTCGAGATTGTCGAGCCGTTCGCCGGTCGCCTCGTCGCGCGAATCGATCAGCCAGCGATAGGCCTGCAGCAGCGAGGCCGGGCCGAGATAGCGGTCGCCGTTCCACCAGTAGCTCGGGCAGGAGGTGGTGCAGCAGGCGCACAGGATGCACTCGTAGAGGCCGTCGAGCTTCTCGCGGTCCTCCTTGCCCTGCGCCCATTCCTTCTCGGGCGAGGGCGTCGTGGTCTTGAGCCAGGGCTCGATCGAGGCGTGCTGGGCGTAGAAATTGGTCAGGTCCGGGACCAGATCCTTGATCACCGGCATATGCGGCAGCGGGTAGATCGCGACCTTGCCCTTGCTTCCGCACTCGTCGATGCCGGTGGTGCAGGCCAGCCCGTTCTTGCCGTCCATGTTCATGGCGCAGGAGCCGCAGATGCCCTCGCGGCAGGAGCGGCGGAAGGTCAGCGTCGGGTCGATCTTCGACTTGATCCAGATCAGCGCATCGAGAACCATCGGCCCGCAATCCTCGCGGTCGACATAATAGGTGTCCGTGCGCGGATTGGCGCTGTCGTCGGGATTCCAGCGATAGACCTTGAACTCGGTCAGCTTCGCGGCCCCGGCGGGCTTGGGCCAAGCCTTGCCCTCAGTGAGGCGGGAGTTCTGGGGGAGGTTGAATTCGGCCATGGCAAACCTGTCAGGATGGATAGGCGAGAAGGCGGACGCGAATCCGCTCGAAATCGATCGTTACGAGCGCGCCCTGCTCCAGCGCGGACGCCGTCTGATGCAAAGCGCCGAGCACGAGGTCGCCATATCGTTCGGGCGACGCCCGCTTGGCTCTGACCTGCACGATGCTGGGGCTCGTTCGCTTGGCTAGAACGACATGGGCTCCGAAATCGAGATCGCGCGTCAGAATGGCGGCGCCGTCACGGTCTGCTCTGGCAACGATCTCCGCATCGTCGGCATCCACTGGTCCGATCGCGGACCAATGCACGGCCTCGTGACCGGCGCTGTTGAGCTGCGTTACCCAATCCGGCGAGAGATTGACGTCCACGATCAGCTTCACGCGGCGTCAACGAGATCGACCTCGCGCTCCTGCATCCGCCAGGCAGCGAAGCGAAGCGACTCCGCGATGTCTTCCCGTTCGAGATAGGGGAACTCCCGCAACAACTCCTCGACAGAGGCTCCGCCCGCCAGTTCCTGCAAAACAGTGCTGACGGGGAAACGCATCCCACGAATGCAGGGCTTGCCCGCCATGACCTGCGGGTTCGCCGTGATACGCGGGAAGCCTTCGAAATTACGGGTCATGGCATGTCCCCTTGCCAAACGGGCTCTGGCGGCGGGCGTCCGATCCTCAATACACCCTTGCCTTCGGCTTGATGTACTCGATGTCGTTCGAGAGCGTGTAGGTGTGTACCGGCCGGTCGTCGAGCGTGACCGTGCGCTTCTCGTCATCGACCCAGGCGAGCGTGTGCTTCATCCAGTTCTTGTCGTCGCGGTCGGGGTAGTCCTCGCGGGCGTGGGCGCCGCGGCTTTCGGGACGGTTCAGGCCTGAATCCATCGTGACGACCGCCTGCGTGATCAGATTGTCGAACTCCAGCGTCTCGATCAGGTCCGAGTTCCAGATCAGCGAGCGGTCGGTGGTGCCGATATCCTCGATGCCGGCCCAGACCTGGTGGATCAGCTTGTGGCCCTCCTCCAGCGTCTCGCCGGTGCGATAGACCGCGCAATTGTCCTGCATGGTCTTCTGCATGCGGCCGCGCAGCTCGGCGGTCGGTGTCGAGCCCGAGGCGTTGCGGAACCTGTCGAGGCGGGTCAGCGCGAGGTCTGCCGAGTTCGCCGGCAGTTCGGGCTGCTTCTCGCCCGGCGTCACGATCTCGGCGCAGCGCAGGCCGGCGGCGCGGCCGAAGACGACGAGGTCGATCAGCGAGTTCGAGCCCAGCCGGTTGGCGCCATGCACCGAGACGCAGGCCGCCTCGCCGATCGCCATCAGGCCCGGCACCACGGTGTCGGCATTGCCGTCGACCTTGGTCAGAACCTCGCCGTGGAAGTTCGTCGGGATGCCGCCCATGTTGTAATGCACGGTCGGCAGCACCGGGATCGGCTCGCGGGTCACGTCGACGCCGGCAAAAATCTTGGCGCTCTCGGAGATGCCCGGCAGGCGCTCATGCAGGATTTTCGGGTCGAGATGGTCGAGATGCAGGTAGATGTGGTCCTTGTTCTTGCCGACGCCGCGCCCGCCCCGGATCTCCATCGTCATCGAGCGTGAGACGACGTCGCGCGAGGCGAGGTCCTTGGCCGAGGGCGCATAGCGCTCCATGAAGCGCTCGCCCTCGGAATTGGTCAGGTAGCCGCCCTCGCCGCGCGCGCCCTCGGTGATCAGGCAGCCCGCGCCGTAGATGCCGGTCGGGTGGAACTGCACGAACTCCATGTCCTGCAGGGGGAGGCCGGCGCGCAGCACCATGGCGTTGCCGTCGCCGGTGCAGGTATGGGCCGAGGTCGCCGAGAAATAGGCCCGGCCATAGCCGCCGGTCGCCATGATCGCCATCTTCGAGCGGAAGCGGTGCAGCGTGCCGTCGTCGAGCTTGAGCGCGATCACGCCACGGCAGGCGCCGTCCTCGTCCATGATCAGGTCGATGGCGAAATACTCGATGAAGAACTCGGTATTGTAGCGCAGCGCCTGGCCATAGAGCGTGTGCAGCATGGCGTGGCCGGTGCGGTCGGCCGCCGCGCAGGTGCGCTGGGCCGGCGGGCCCTCGCCATATTCGGTGGTCATGCCGCCGAAGGGCCGCTGGTAGATTTTTCCGGCCTCGGTGCGCGAAAACGGCACGCCCCAGTGCTCGAGCTCGTAGACGGCCGCCGGCGCATTGCGCACCAGATACTCGATCGCATCCTGATCGCCGAGCCAGTCCGACCCCTTGACGGTGTCGTACATGTGCCACTGCCAGGTGTCCTTGCCCATATTGCCGAGCGAGGCGGCCACGCCCCCTTGCGCCGCGACCGTGTGCGAGCGCGTCGGGAACACTTTCGTGATGCAGGCGGTCTTCAGGCCTGCCTGCGAGCAGCCGACGGTGGCGCGAAGCCCCGCGCCGCCCGCGCCCACCACGACGACGTCGAAGGTGTGGTCGGTGATCGGATAGGTCTGGCCGGCGTAAGCGGCGGTCGAACGGGCTCTGGTGATCGCCATCGGATCAGCCTCCAAACGAGAGCTTCAGGAGCGCGAAAACGCAAGACGCGCCGATCGCGATCGCGAAGAAGGTATTGGCCATCACGGCGGCGATCTTGAGGCCCTCGCCATGGACATAGTCCTCGATGATGACCTGCATGCCGAGCCGCATATGAACCACGCCAGATACGACGAAGAGCAGCATCAGGATCGCCACCAGCGGGTGCGACAGAACCGCCATAGCCGCCGGATAGGGCTTGCCGACGAGCGAAATCACCACGCCGAGGAAGACGATCGTCAGGACGACGTTGGCCACCGCGGTGACGCGCTGGAGCCAGAAATGGCCGGTGCCGGATTTCGCCGAGCCGAGGCCGCGAACGCGGCCGAGCGGGGTGCGCATCGAGGAATTGGAGTGCATCTGTCGCCTCCTCAGCGCAGGGCCAGCGCGACGATCCAGACCAGGATCGTGAGCCCGCCGGAGACGACGACGCTGTACTTGGCCAGGTTCATCCGGGTCTGCGGATCATAGCCATGGCCCATGTCCCAGACGAAATGGCGCAGGCCGCCTACCATGTGATGCAGCAGCGCGAAGGAATAGCCGAACAGCACGAGCCGCCCGAGGATCGAACCCGCGATCCACTGCGCCGTCTCGTAAGCGGCCGGCCCCGACGCGGCGGCAACCAGCCAGGCGGCGATCAGGACCGTGCCGAGATACAAGGCCGAGCCGGTGACGCGATGAGCGATCGACATCGCCATGGTCCAGGACCAGCGATAGATCTGCAGATGCGGCGACAGCGGACGCGCCGCCTGTTTGACCTCGGCCACTCTGATCGTCTCCGGCATGCAGGTTCGCGACGCGACCGGACCAACCCCGTCGGGACCGTCGCGACCCCTTTGGGATCATTCTAGGGTGCTTGGCTCTGTAACGAAACCGCCCCCATGCCGCAATGCGACACGATGTTGACGAGTTACAGAATCGAATTTCTGTCACCGGCGTCGCCGGCCGGGACGGCTAGACACGATCCGCCTATCGCCCAGCACTTTGCCCTATTCGCCTTGGGCCGCCAGCCACAATAGGCTTTTCGGAGACAAGACGCCGAAGCCATGTCGTGCCGATGGACCGATAAGGCTCACAGCGCTGTATCACCGGGAGGAACCTGAATGAAGACGATGACAAGGCTCGCCATAGCGGGAATCGCGGCGCTTGCCGTTGCCGGCGCGGGAACCACGGCGGCGCTGGCGCAGGCTTTTCCGACCAAACCGGTGACGATGCTGATCCCGTTCGCGGCGGGCGGGCCGACCGATGTCGTCGGGCGCCTCGTCGGCGAGCACATGGCCCGCACGCTCGGCCAGCCGGTGATCATCGAGAATGCGGTCGGCGCTGCGGGAACGCTGGCGGGACAGCGGCTGATGGGTTCGGCCCCGGACGGGCACGTCATCCTGATCGGCCATACCGGCACGCATGCGGCGGCCGTCTCGCTCAATCCGAACCTGAAATACAAGCCGCTCGAGGATTTCGCGCCCATCGGGCTGGTCAACACCAACCCGATCTTCCTGAGCGTGCGAAAGACCCATCCGAGCCAGACGCTGGCCGAGTTCGTGACCTGGCTCAAGGCCAATGAGAAGACCGCGACCAACGCCCATGCCGGCATCGGCTCGGTGAGCCACACCACCTGCCTGCTCTTCAACACCGTGCTCGGCGTCAAGCCCAACGGCGTGCCCTATCGCGGCACCGGCCCGGCGATGACCGACCTCGTCGCCGGCCAGATCGACTATCTCTGCGACCAGGCGGTCAATGTCGCGCCGCAGGAGCGCGCCGGCACGATCCGGACGCTCGCGGTGGCCTCCGACGAGCGCGCCGTGTTCCTGCCCAATGTGCCCACCAGCACGGAAGGCGGCGTGCCCGGCTTCAAGGTCGCGGTCTGGAACGCGATGTTCGCGCCCAAGGATACCCCACCCTCCGTGGTCGCGAAGCTTAATCAGGCGCTGAAGGCGGCGCTGGCGGATGCCGGGGTCAAGGGCAAGCTGCAGGAACTCGGCGCCGACGTACCCGTGCCGGCGCTGCTGGAGCCGGCTGGCCTGCGCGGCTTCATCGGCTCCGAGATCGAGAAATGGGCGCCGATCATCAAGGCGAGCGGGGTGAGGATCGAGTAGGTCGGCCCTGTGCCGCACCTTCTTGGTTTGGTTGGACACACCGCGTCATCCCGGACAAGCCGCGAAGCGGCGCTGCTCCGGGATCCATCGTAAGACACGAAGGCGCCCTAGGATGGATCCCGGGTCTGCGCTTCGCTTGCCCGGGATGACGGCTGTGTTTCCAAGTGAACCATCAAAGTTCATGATCAGCGCCCGATCCCCAGCGTCTTGATCCGTGACGCCAGCGTCGTCGGCCTCACCCCCAGTATCTCCGCCGCGCCGCCCGGCCCGCTGACCTTTCCGCCAGCCGCCGCGAGCGCCGCCTCGATGCTGGCCCTGTCGCGCTCGCGCCTCGCCGCTTCCGTCAGGATGCCGGGGCGGACCGGCTCCTCGCGGGCCCGGAAGGACGGTCGCGCGCGCTCGCTCTGCGGCAGGTCGATGAAGAGCCTGCCCTGCCGCGCCAGGATCGCGGCGCGCTCGATGACGTTCTGCAGTTCGCGGACGTTGCCCGGCCAGTCATAGGCCCTCAGCCGGGCCATATCGCCCTCGCTCAGCGTCAGCCCCTCGACCTTCAGCTTGCGCTGCGCGCCTTTCAGGAAATGCAGCGCCAGAGCGGGAATATCGTCGGTCCGCTCGCGCAGCGGCACGGACAGGATCGGAAACACGTCGAGCCGGAAGTAAAGGTCCTCGCGGAAGCGGCCCTCGCGGACCTCGCGACGCAGATCGCGGTTGGTGGCGGCGATCAGGCGGACATCGACGCGGCGGGTGCGCTCCTCGCCGACGCGCTGGAACTCGCCCTCCTGCAGAACGCGCAGCAATTTGCCTTGTAGTTCGAGCGGAATCTCGCCGACCTCGTCGAGGAAGAGCGTGCCGCCATCGGCCAGCTCGAAGCGGCCGATCCGGTCCCGCAGCGCGCCGGTGAACGCGCCTTTGACATGGCCGAAGAACTCGCTCTCGAAAAGTTCGCGCGGAATCGCGGCGCAGTTGACCCGGATAAGCGGCCGCGCCTTGCGTTCGCTCGCCTCGTGGATCGCCCCGGCGATCAGCTCCTTGCCGGTGCCGGATTCGCCCGTCACCAGCACGGCCGCGTCTGTCCTGGCGACCAGTTCGACCTGGCTCAGGATTTTCCGGATCGCGGCCGAATCGCCGATGACGCCGCGATGATTGCGCTCGATCGCCATCTCCTCCTGCAGATAGGCGTTCTCGAGCTGGAGACGCTGGCGCAGGCTGTCGACCTCGGCCAGCGCCGCGCGCAGCCTCTCGTCGGCCTCGTGGCGCTGGCTGACGTCCCGGAAGACGATCACCGCACCCGCCAGCCGGCCGCGATCGCGGATCGGCGTCGAGGTGTATTCGACCCAGAAGCCCGAGCCGTCCTTGCGGAAGAACTTCTCGTTCTCGACATGATGGACCGCGCCGTCGCGGAAGGCGGCGTAGATCGGGCACTCCTGCTGGGGATAGGCGCTGCCGTCAGGGCGGTGGTGGTGGACGCTCGCATGCATGTCGCCGCCGACGAGTTCGCCGGCCTCCCAGCCCAGCATCGCCTCGGCGGCCGGGTTGACGAAGGTGGTCCTGCCCTCGGCGTTGACGCCAAAGATGCCTTCGCCGGCGGCGCGCAGGATGAGCTGGTTGCCGCGCTCGATATCCTGGAACAGTCGCTCGCTGCGCAGCCACCCGGTCAGGCCGCCGCGCTGATAGGCTTGCGCCTCCGCATCGAGCTCGCGCTTGTGGCGGGCGTCGAGATCGTAGAGCGTCAGCAGCATCAGCAACGCGGGCTCGCGCGAGAGCACCACGCCGGCGCATTCCAGATGCAGGGCGCGGCCAGACGGATGGGCCGGCGTCAGGCCGCGCGTCCACCACGTTCCCTTGGCCAGAACCGCATCGGTGAACACGGTGAGCTCCGCCATCTGGTCCGGGAACAGCGCAAACACGCCCGAGCCGCAGAGCGCCGGCAGCTCGGCGTCCAGCAGCGCACCGGCGGCGTGATTGGCGCCAAGGATCGCGCCGCTGCGGATGTCGATCACCAGCATCGCGTCGGGCGCGCTGGCGAAAACGGGATCGGGCGAGGTGGCGAGCATGGCTGATCTAGGTTCACGAGATATCGTCAATCGATAACGATTTTTCGTGATTTACGAGATTTCGTCAAGGATGGATCGCTCACAAGTCTTTGATTCTTCGCATGTGCGAGAGAAGCCGGGCTTGGCCCGGCGCTTGCTACGGCACCGGCAGTTTCCGCCGCCCGATCGATCAGCCCGGAGGACAAAAGCCCATGGCCCTGTTCAAGAACCCCTTCGACGCCAATCGCCGCATGACCCGCGGCTGCGACTGTGGCCGGCATGAGAGCCAGAGCGAGCATGAGCGCGCGATCCGCGCCGAGGCGGTGGACGCCGCAGCCACCGACGAAGGCCGCTACCGCCGCGTCGTCGAGAACGCCGTGATGCGGGCGCTGTTTCCGCAGGACGAGGCGCGCCGCCTGTTCCTGAAGAGCGCCGGCGCCTCGACGGCGCTGGCCGCGATCTCCTCGCTCTTTCCCGTAGGACTTGCGACCGAGGTCTTCGCCCAGGCGGTTCCGGAGAAGAAAGACCTCAAGGTCGGCTTCATCCCGATCACCTGCGCGACGCCGATCATCATGGCCGCGCCGCTCGGCTTCTATTCCAAGCACGGTCTCAACGTCGAAGTGATCAAGACCGCCGGCTGGGCCGTGGTCCGCGACAAGACGATCAACAAGGAATACGACGCCGCCCACATGCTCTCGCCGATGCCGCTGGCGATCTCGATGGGCGTCGGCTCCAACCCGATCCCCTATACGATGCCGGCGGTCGAGAACATCAACGGCCAGGCGATCACCTTGGCGACCAAACACAAGGACAGGCGCGATCCGAAGTCGTGGAAGGGTTTCAAATTCGCCGTTCCGTTCGACTATTCGATGCACAACTACCTGCTGCGCTACTATCTGGCCGAGAACGGCATCGACCCCGACACCGACGTGCAGATCCGCTCGGTGCCGCCTCCGGAGATGGTCGCAAACCTGCGCGCCGACAATATCGACGGCTTCCTCGCGCCCGATCCGGTCAACCAGCGCGCGGTGTTCGACGGCGTCGGCTTCATCCACATCCTGTCGAAGGAGATCTGGGACGGGCACCCGTGCTGCGCTTTCGCGGCATCGCGCGAGTTCGTGACGCAGACGCCCAACACCTATGCCGCTCTGCTCAAGGCGATCATCGACGCGACCGCCTTCGCGACGAAGGCCGAGAACCGCAAGCAGATCGCCGAGGCGATCGCGCCGGCGAACTACCTCAACCAGCCGGTGACCGTGGTCGAGCAGGTGCTGACCGGCACCTATGCCGACGGCCTCGGCAACATCAAGCGCGACCCCAAGCGCATCGATTTCGACCCCTTCCCCTGGGAGGGTTTTGCGATCTGGATCCTGACCCAGATGAAACGCTGGGGTCAGGTCAAGGGCGAGATCGACTACAAGACCATCGCCAATCAGGTTTTCCTCGAAACCGATACGGCCCGGCTGATGAAGGAAGTCGGCCTCACGCCGCCGACCAGCGGCTCCAAGACCATCGTCGTCATGGGCAAGACCTTCGATTCGACGAAGCCGGAGGACTACATCAAGAGCTTCGCGATCAAGCGGACGTGATGGACGCCATGTCGATACCGGCTCCATCCGTCTTTGCGAGCGAAGCGACGCAATCCAGCGTCTCGCTCCACGTCGTCCTGGATTGCTTCGTCGCGCCGCTCCTCGCAAAGACGGCGAGGATGTCGCAATGACCACATCCCTCAACGCTCGCGCCATCGTCCTGTCGCTGGCGATCCTGTTCGTCTTCCTCGCCGGTTGGCACATTGCCGTCCAGTCAGGCGGCAGCGCGCCGGCCGCCAATATCGATCCGGAATACGCCAAGCTGATGGGCCAGCAGGTCACGCAGGGCAAATCGGCGATGCCGGGCCCGCTCGATGTCGGAAAGACGATCTGGAACCACCTGAAGGACCCGTTCTACGACAAGGGCCCCAACGACAAGGGGCTGGGCATCCAGCTCGCCTACTCGCTCGGGCGCGTGCTGCTTGGTTATGCGCTGGCCGTGATGCTGGCGATTCCGCTCGGCTTCCTGATCGGGATGTCGCCGCTGATCTCCAGGGCGCTCGATCCGTTCATCCAGGTGCTGAAACCGATCTCGCCCTTGGCCTGGATGCCGCTGGCGCTCTACACGATCAAGGATTCCGGCATCTCGGCGATCTTCGTGATCTTCATCTGCTCGGTCTGGCCGATGCTTCTGAACACCGCCTTCGGCGTCTCGGCGGTGCGCAAGGAATGGCTCAACGTCGCCCGCACGCTCGAGGTCGGCCCGGTCAGGCGCGCCTTCACCATCATCCTGCCGGCCGCAGCCCCGACGATCCTGACCGGCATGCGGATCTCGATCGGCATCGCCTGGCTGGTCATCGTCGCCGCCGAAATGCTCGTGGGCGGCACCGGCATCGGCTATTTCGTCTGGAACGAGTGGAACAACCTCTCGATCACCAATGTCATCGTCGCGATCTTCGTCATCGGCGTGATGGGCATGATGCTTGACCAGACATTGGCGCGCTTCCAGCGCGCCGTGACCTATCCGGATTGAGCGCCATGACGACCCAAAGCGACAAGTTCGTCTCGATCGAGGGCATCAGCCGGCGCTATCCGAAGGCCGGCGGCGGCATGACGACGGTGTTCGAGGACCTCTGGTTCTCGATGAAGAAGGGCGAATTCGCCTGCATCATCGGCCATTCCGGCTGCGGCAAGACCACGGTGCTGAACATCCTGAACGGGCTGGACGCACCCGATGACGGCGCGGCGATCGTCGACGGCCGCGCGATCGAAGGCCCCTCGCTCGATCGCGCCGTGATCTTTCAGGGCCATTCCCTGCTGCCCTGGCGCACCGTGCTCGGCAACGTCGCCTACGCGGTCGCCGCCCGGCATCGCGACTGGCCCAAGGCCAAGGTCACGGCCCATGCGATGGCCTTCATCGAGAAGGTCGGCCTGAAGGGTTCCGAGTTGAAGAAGCCCTCCGAACTCTCGGGCGGCATGAAGCAGCGCGTCGGCATCGCGCGCGCGCTCTCGATCGAGCCCAAGATGATGCTGATGGACGAGCCCTTTTCAGCCCTCGACGCGCTGACTCGTGGAACGCTGCAGGACGAGGTCCGGCGCATCTGCCTGGAGACCGGGCAGACCGCCTTCATGATCACCCATGACGTCGACGAGGCGATCTATCTCGCTGACCGCATCGTGCTGATGACCAACGGGCCGCAGGCGATGATCGCCGAGATCGTCGAGAACCCGCTGCCGCGCGACCGCAAGCGCACCGAGGTGCATCACCACCCCGGCTACTACGCGATCCGCAACCATCTGATCGACTTCCTCGTGGTCCGGTCCAAGACCTTCAAGGACGCGGTGCCCGACGGCTACGACCGCCGCCATCCGCCGGTGGTGCGGCCGGGCGCGGATGATTTGGGGCCGGACGCAGGGAGGAAGGCGGCGTGATAATTCTCTGCCGTGCTCATTCCTATCCAAACAAAGCGCGGGGAACCCTCTCCCGGAGGGAGAGGGCAGGGTGAGGGGTCGGCCCTTCTCCGCATGTAGCGAGACCTCACCGCAGCACCGACCAGCATCGACGCCTGACTGGTCCAGCGTCCTTCACCTCACCCCTGCCCCTCTCACTGATCTCGGGCTTGCCCGAGATCAGCACTCAAAGTGATCGAAGTCGGCAACAGCCGACTTCGATACAGGAGAGGGGTTTTTCCAGCGCCTCACCTTCGAAAGCGCGTGAGAACGAACACCAAGGAGACATCCATGAAGCGCGAAGAACTCACCGAAAAGATTCTCGATATCAAGCGCGAGAAGGACTGGAGCTGGAAGCACATCACCTCGGAGATCGGCGGCATGTCGGAGGTGCTGATCGTCGGCGCGCTCTTGGGCCAGATGAAGCTGCCCAAGCCGCTGGCGAAGGCCGCCGCCGAGCTCTTCGGGCTGAGCCCCGTCGAGGAGCGCATGCTCAACGAGGTGCCCTATCGCGGCGGCGGCACGCCGATGCCGCCGACCGACCCGCTGATCTACCGCTTCTACGAGATGGTGATGGTCAACGGTCCGGCCTGGAAGGCGCTGATCGAGGAGGAGTTCGGCGACGGCATCATGTCGGCGATCGACTTCAACGTCGCCTTCGAGCGCGAGGCGAACCCCAAGGGCGACCGCGTGCGCGTGAGCATGTCCGGCAAGTTCCTGCCCTATAAATACTACGGCAACGAGCAGGGCATTCCGGAATACGGCTTCAAGGAAGCGTGAGGTTCATCGCTCGACGGGCCGGTTCTGGCCGGCCTGTTCGAGCAGCGAGCGCACGGCGTCTTTGACCTGCGGATCATGCTGGTCCCACAGACCGCGTTCCGAAGCCGTTCTGCCGGCTTCCCGGACGAGCGCGAAAACATGATCGGCCGACTGAATGCGCTGCGCCGCCTCCAACTGACGCAAGAAATCCCCTGTCGTCAGCAGGATGAGGCGCTCCCTGTCGATGACGACGAGGCGCTCGACATCCCTATCGTCGCTCAAGAGAAGCGCCCGGTCGCCAGGCGCATCGATCAGCTTCGCTTCACGAACGATTTCCAGCGCCGCGCGCTCGCCGAGATCGCGCGGCAGGCGTCTGCCTGCGCGGGTCGCGAGGATCATCGCATCCTGAAACACGATCGTCGGCTCGATCCGGACACGATCGGTGTTCGCCCGGTACCAGTCGATGATTTCTTCGGCGCCAAGCTTGCCGCTCGAGGCGGTCGCCTCGTGAAAGACAGCGTCCGGGATCACCACCGGGATTTCGGCATAAAGCAGATAGGCCAGCGACCGTGCGGCTGCGAGCGTGATCAGCGGAGCGGCATCAGCGACGAGTAGGCGGATTTCAAGCGCCACGGGTCAGCAAGGGCTGCAGGACCGCCCAAGCGCGGGCGCGGTCCTTGATGATCGCGGATTGCTGTGACGATGGTGGAAACGGCAGGTCGTTCTGAGCCAGAGCGATGATCAGGTCTGCATAATCATCCAACGCAAGCGCCTCGATCGCGGCGCGGGTGCCGAGATGGCCTGCTGCATAGTCGCGGAGCGTTGCCAGTCTTCGATCGTCGAGCATTGCAGGATTCTAACACGGATCGTGATTTGCGCCATTGGCGACGAGAATGGCGCGCCAGTTTACCGCCCATCTTCCCCGCCATTCCCCCGCCTGATGCGCCTGACCGCCGCCCAGACGCCAAGCAGCGCCACCGGCACGAACAGCGCGGTCGCGACGCCGGGTTCCAGCTTGAGCCAGCCCCAGTCCTTCGCGCCCTTGGCGATGTAGCCGAAGAGGCTGACGACATAGTAGGCGATCGCGGCGACCGAGAGCCCCTCGACCGTCTGCTGCAGGCGCAATTGCAGGCGGGTGCGGTCGTTCATCGCAGCCAGCAGGTCGCGGTTCTGCTGCTCGAGCGCGACATCGACGCGGGTGCGCAGCAAATTGGCGGCGCGCGCCAGCTTGGTCGAGAGATCGGCCTGGCGCTCCTGCAGCATCTGGCAGGTGCGCATCGCCGGGGCCATCCGCCGGCCGAGGAAGGCCGCGATCGTCGGCCAGCCGTCATGCGCCTGCTCGCCGATCGCGAGCAGGCGCTGCTGCACGATGGTGTCGTAGGCGCGGCTCGCCCCGAAACGGTAATTCGACGAGGCGGCCTCGGATTCGAGCTTGGCGGCGAGCGCGGTCATCTCGTCGAGCAGGGCATGGTCGGCCGCCAGCCCGTTGGTCGCGGTCATGGTGCCCGCGATCCGGACCAGCGTCTCCTCGGTACTGCGCACGGAGGGTCCGATGCGCTGCGATTCCGGCAGGCCGAGCAGCGCCAGCGTCCGGTAGGTCTCGATCTCGAGCAGGCGTTGCGCCAGCGCGCCGGCGCGCGGCGGCGTCAGGGCGCGGTCGAGCACGAGAATGCGGACGCAGCCGTCGGTGCCGGCGCGGAAATCCGTGGCCGCGATCGCCGCCCCGCCATCGACCAGCGCGGCGGCCAGGCTGGAGGCGTCGAAGATCGCGTCGAGCGCGCCGATGCCGGCCTCGGGCAGGAGATGCAGATCGACCGAGACCAGATGCGGCCCGGGCTGCGGCAAGGCGCGCATGCCATGCGGCAGAAGGCCGGTCGCGGGCAGGAACGGCACGGTCTCGCTGGCGGGCAGCTCCCAGCTATAGGTGGTGAACTCGCTGTGCTGCTCCCAGCGCAGGCTGGCCTCGGCGAAGCGGGCGCGGTGATGCTTGGCGCCCTCCTGCGGAGCCGGCACGCCACGTTCGGCGCAGAAGCGCATCAGCGCGGCGCGGTCGGCTGTCGCTTGGGCCGAATCGGTCAGAAAGGCGAAATGCAGCAGCCGTCGCGGCGTCTCGATGGCTGCGAAGGGCCGCGCATGGACCTCGCTGAGGATCGCCCCGCGTTCGGGATGGGGAACGAGCCCCGCCGCTTCGGCCTCGCCGTTCTGGATCATGCCGTCGCGCGCCCCGCCCCGCCGGTCTTGCGCCGACGCCAGCGCAACAATGACGGAAACCGGTTTCGACGACCAGAGACCCGCAATGTCGCATGGCGTCCGTCATATCGCGAGCGGCGCATGCGCCCCTTGCGGCGCTCGCGAACGGACATGGTCCGGACACAACATAGGCAGGCGCGCCCCATTCGCGCCACAGCGCGGACAGATCGACGTCCCATCTCGCCGCTGTGATCGGGAACGGCGGCGGTTCCTAACGCTTCGTTAACTACGCTGGAGCAACCTTCATCTCACGGAACCGCATCCGGATCTCGGCATCCCGACATGCGCGCGGCGCCGTCACGTCGCCGCGATCCTCGGGAGATCCGCAGCAACGCCTCGTCGGGCCTCCCGAACTGGACTCGGATATGACGGCGCAACTCACTCTCTCACGGGCGGCCTTCGGGGCCGGCGCGCCTGCCGCGCTGCCGCCTGCCGAGAAGACCGCCGCAGACAGGGTCGCCGCGCCCGGGCGCGCGGCCGAGGACATCCCCGCCGAACCGTCGCCGGCCGCCCGCGCCGGCCTCGCGGCCGGGCTGATGCTGGCGCTGCGCTTCGTCCAGGCGCGATTCCTGTCGGTCTGGGGCCTGCTGGTCGCCGCCGCCCTGTGTCCGGCGCAGGTCTTCGCCGATTTCGCGCTGTTCTCGGCGCTCGCCAATTTCGTCGCGATCGCGGCGTTGCTGCGCTTCGAGGCCGTCTTCTTCCAGAGCGACGACCGCGAGCGCCTCGGGCGCGCCTTCCGGCTCGCGCTCGCCGCAGGCTTCGCCTTCATCGGCGCCGCGACGCTCGTCGTGGTCTCCGCAGTGACGGCGAACTGGGTCGTCGCGGCCTTCGGCGCACTCTTTCTGGTCTCGCTGACCGGCCGCGCCGTGATCCGGCTGCTGACATCGGAAGCCACGGCCGAAGGCGATTTCGCCACGATCGGCAACAGCAACATCGTCCAGGCGTTGGTGCAGCCGGGCATGATGATCGCGTTGATCTGGCCGCTCGGCGCGACCTCGCTGGCGCTCTTCGCGGCCGACGCGATCGGCCATGTCGTCGCCGCTGCCTATCTGGTCTGGCGCCGGCGCGAGGCCCTCGTCAGGCTGGTGCGGCCCGCGGCCTGGTCGCGGCCGGAGCTGCGTGAATCGGCCAGCCGCTGGCGCGCCGCGCCGCGCTTCCTGCTGCCCTCGGCGTTGCTCTCCTTCGGCTTCATGATCATTCCGCTGCTGGCTTTGCCGATGACCAGCAACGCGCTGCTCGCCGCCCATGTCGCGCTCGCCATGCGCCTCCTCGAAGTGCCGACCCAGATGTTCGCCGCCGTCTCGGTGCCGCTGGTGCTGTCGAGCCTGCGGGCCCGCGCGGGCCATGGCCGGCAGCAATGGGCACGCTTCGTCACATTGTGTCTGTTTGTAGCCGCGGCCGGACTGTTCGCGGCGATCGCCTTCGTCGCCATGGGCGCGGACGTCATTCTCGACGGCACGCAATGGGAGGGCATCGGCCAGGTCGTCGCGATCATGGCGCTGTTCTATGGCGGCATCGCGCTGGTCGCGCCGCTCCACGAAATGGCGGCGCTATCGCGCCATCCGCGCCGCCAGGTCGCAACCAACGCGCTGGCGCTGATCGCCGCAGGCAGCGTGATGCTCTGGTTCGGCACGCTCTCGCTGGCGCTGCTTTGCGCCATCGGCGTCATCTCGCTCGGCCGGATGGCCGCCCATGTCCAGTTCGCCTGGACGCGGCTCGGAATCGACGCGATCGGACCCGCGCCGGCGCTGCGGAGCTGAGATCCTATTCGCGCGCGATGATCCTGTCCGCCAGCAGCGAGGACAGGAAACCCGGCTTGAACTCGCGCTCCAGCCGCTCGGGATCGTAATCGGTCGCGACCCAGTCCAGGAACGGCTTGCCGTTCCCCTCGCGGCGATAGGCCTCGAAGAAGGCGTCGAGGATGCCGGTCTTGGCGAAGCGGAAATGCCCGTAGCGCAGCGAAAGCTGCTTCACGGCCTCGTCGAGCGGCCGGTTCTCGTGGATCAGCAGATAGAGCGCCGCAAAGAAGCCGGCCCGGTCCGCGCCCGATTTGCAATGCACCAGCGCCGGCTCCTGCAGCGAGGCGAAGAACGCCCTGGCGCCGAGGATGGTCTCGCGCTCTGGCGCACCGCGCGAGCGCAGCACGAAATCGACCAGCGCGACGCCATGGCGCTCGCAGGCCTCGCGCTGCAGCGGCCAGGAGCCGTGCTCGCGCCCGCCGCGCAAGTTGACGATGGTTCTCACGCCCCGGCGCGCGAAGGCGGCGATCTGCGTCGGCGCCGGCTGGGCGGCCCGCCACAAGGCCGGCGTGACGCGATGGGCGTTGAGATAGACCATGCGGAAGACGCCATGGTCGACCAGCAGCATGTTGGCCCAGGCGCGCAGCCGGTCGAGCCCGCCATCGAGCGGCCGGTCCCAGCGCGCGATGCGGGCCATGCGCCGCGCATAGCGTTCGTCGTCGGGGCGCAGGCGGTTCAGCACGGGCTAGGTCCGCGGGCAGGACAGGCGAGGCGGTTCATGACCAGCGCGATAGCAGCGCGCGCGGCGGCGCGCAAATTTCGCCCCCCGGCTGGCAGAAGGTCGGGCTTGGCCTTTTGCCGCCTATCGCGCATAAGGCGCGCCGGAATTCCGCAATTTTCGACAGGTCACGACCCATGCGCCTCGACGCCATCTCCATCGGCAAGAACCCGCCCGACGAAGTCAATGTCGTCATCGAGGTCGCTATCGGCGGCGAGCCGATCAAATACGAGATGGACAAGGAAGCCGGCACGCTCTTCGTCGACCGCTTTCTCTACACGCCGATGCGCTATCCGGGGAATTACGGCTTCATCCCGCACACGCTCTCGGAGGATGGCGACCCCTGCGACGTGCTCGTCGCCAACACCCGCCCGCTGATCCCGGGCTCCTACATCGCGGTCAGGCCCATCGGCGTGATGATGATGCAGGACGAGGGCGGCGGCGACGAGAAGATCATCGCCGTGCCGGTGCCCAAGCTGACCAAGCGCTACGAGAACGTCCACAACTACACCGATCTGCCGCAGATCACGCTCGACCAGATCCAGCACTTCTTCGAGCACTACAAGGATCTGGAGCCCGGCAAATGGGTCAAGCTCGCCGGCTGGGGCGACGCCGCCAAGGCCAGGCAGCTGATCGTCGAGGCGATGGACCGGGCGAAGGCCGCCAAGGGCTGACGGCCATCGTATCTGGCCGGAGGGACAGGTGTCAGCCTCGCCCCTCCCGTCAGGTAAGCTTCACGCCTTCGCCGCGCTCGCCGCCGCGTCGATATTCGCGACCAGCTCCGCATCGAGCCCGAGCGAGGCCGACAAGCCGGCCAGGAAATCCTTCTCGGCCGGGGTGTCGGGATTGATGGCGATGCGCGCCGCCGTATAGATCTGCGCCGCCAGTTCGGGCGTCGCCGCCGCCTCGACCAGCACATCGACCGTGGCCGGGTTCGCCATCTCATGGCTGAGCCATTCATTGGCCTCGGGATCGAAGCCGGCCTCGCGCAGGCCGCCCAGGATGGCGTCGCGCTCCTCGGCGTCGATCGCGCCGTCGGCTGCGGCCGCCGCGATCATGGCGCGGATGAAGATCAGCGCCGAGGCTTCGCTGGCCGCCTCCGGCTCGAAACCGCTGCCGGCCGGCGCGGGAAGCACCGGGTCCTGCTGCATGTCGAGCAGCGGCTTGCCGGCCTGATGGTTCTGGTAGGCCTTGTAGGCAAGCCCGCCGATCAGCGCGAGCCCGCCAAGCTGCGCCGCTGAACCGACGACCGAGCGCCCGGCCGAGGTGCCGAACACCAACGCGCCCAGCCCGCCGAGCACGGCCGTTGCCATGGCCGGGTTCTTGTCGAACATGCCCTTCGCCTGGGCGAGCACGTCCTGCATATTGCGCCCGCCGGTGACCTGGCCAAGCGCATCGCCCGCCTTCTGCTGCACGCCGGTCTGGCGCGCCGCATCGCCGACCCCTTGCGTCGCCTGGCCGAGGATCTGCCCGGCCATGCCGACGAGCCCGCCTGCGCCGCCGCCGCGCTGGAACTGCTCGGCCAGACCGCCCAGCGTGCTGGCGAGTCCGCCGGCCTTGCCCGGGGCCGTCCCACCCTGCCCCGCCTGGCTGCCGGCGCTGATCAGCGCGTCGAGAAGCGACTTGGCGTTGAACATCGAAAACTCCTTTAGAGGCACATTTTTACGGGTCGGAGCCTGCACCTAAGCACCGCTCCGTGCAATCGCTAGCCGACCCATGCAAAAGTCGAATGACTTTGGAAGGTGAACCGCCATCCGACAGCGCGCTCAGCCCATCGCCAGCGGCAGCAGCCCCGGCTCCTTCAGCGTCTCCAGCGCGATCTCGGACCGGACGCGGGCGACGCTCTCATGCGGCATCAGGATCTCGTTGACGAAGCGCGAGAGCTCCTTGAGATCGCCGACCGCGACCTTGAGCAGATAATCGGCCTCGCCGGTCAGCGCATGCGCCTCGAGGATCGCCGGCGTCAGCCTGACCAGATCGCGGAACCGGCGCGCATTGTCGCGGGAGTGCGTGTCGAGCGCGACATGGATGAAGACCGTGACGCTTAAGCCCACGGCGGAGGGTTCGATCAGCGCGCGATAGCCACGGATCGCGCCGTCCTGCTCCAGCCGCTGCCGCCGCCGCGAGATCTGGCTCGCCGACAGGCCGACCTTCTCCGCCAGCGCGCCATTGGTCAGCGAGGCGTCCTGCTGGAGCGCGTCGAGCAGACGCCAGTCGAAGCTGTCGAGATTGACTGAATTTTGCATGAAAGCGCGACCAGATGCATACCTTGCGCAAACGAGAGAGCTATTAGCCGAATTTTGCAAGTTTTTTGTCTGTTGGCTGCGCGATTATGTTCTGACGATCAGCCAGAGCTTGATGATTTGTGGTTGGATACCGCGTCATCCTGGACAAGCCGCGAAGCGGCGCAGCTCCGGGATCCATCATAGGACGGCGTTGCTGCTTGATGATGGATCCCGGATCGACCTTCGGTCGTCCAGGATGACGATATGGTTCCAAGCGAAATCATCGCCTTTCCGCGAGGAGCACGCCATGGGTCCGTTTCCGTTCGACGCCGCGCCACCCGCCATTTCCGAAACCAACCCGATGGGCACCGACGGCTTCGAGTTCGTGGAATACGCTCATCCCGAGCCTGAAAAACTCGGGCGGTTGTTCGAGCAGATGGGTTTTGCCCGCGTCGCCAGGCACCGCTCCAAGGACGTGACGCTCTATCGGCAGGGCGACGTCAACTTCGTCGTCAACGCCGAACCCGATTCCTTCGCGCAGGGGTTTGCCGCCGCGCACGGCCCATGCGCCTGCGCCATGGCGTTTCGCGTCGTCGATGCGCGCCTCGCCTTCGAACGCGCGGTCTCGCTCGGGGCCGAGCCCTATGAGAGCAAGGTCGGCCCCGGCGAGCTTGCCATTCCGGCGGTGAAGGGCATCGGCGGCTCGCTGCTCTATTTCGTCGACCGGTACGGAGCGAAAGGCTCGATCTGGGACGTCGATTTCGAGTGGCTGGGCGAGCGCGATCCGCATCCCGAGCAGGCCGGCATGCACTACCTCGACCACCTCACCCACAACGTCATGCGCGGGCGTATGGACCATTGGGCCGACTGGTACGGGAAACTGTTCAATTTCCGCGAAATTCGCTTCTTCAACATCGAGGGCAAACTGACCGGGCTGATCTCGCGCGCGCTGACATCGCCCTGCGGCAAGATCCGCATCCCGATCAACGAGTCGCTCGACGACAAGAGCCAGATCGAGGAATACCTGCGCCAGTACAGGGGCGAGGGCATCCAGCATGTCGCGCTCGGCGCGCGCGACATCTATGCTTCGGTCGAGTCACTCCGCGCCAACGGCCTGCCCTTCATGCCCGCGCCGCCGGCGACCTATTACGAGAAGGTCGATGCCCGCGTGCCGGGCCATGGCGAACCGATCGAGCGGCTGAAAGCCAATGGCATCCTGATCGACGGCGAAGGGGCGGTCGCGCTCGGCGACAAGCAGGGCCGGATGAGCAAGGTGCTGCTGCAGATCTTCTCCGGCACCGTGCTCGGCCCGATCTTCTTCGAGTTCATCCAGCGCAAGGGCGATGACGGTTTTGGCGAAGGCAATTTCCGGGCGCTGTTTGAATCGATCGAGGAGGACCAGATCAGGCGCGGCGTGCTGAGCGCGGCTGAGTAGTGGCGCGCGTTGGCACGCGTCCCGGTTTCGCGGGTTTCCCCGACGCAGCCTGATGCAATGTGCCTAGCACGACCGGGTGAGTCTGCGACCACCGCCAGATCGCCTCGAAGATCGGGCGCAGGTCGCGGGCCGCGGCCGTCATCTCGTACTCGACGCGCGGCGGAACCTCGGGAAAGACAGTGCGCCGGACGAGGCTATGGGCCTCGAGGTCGCGAAGCTGTGTTGTCAGCATGTGCTGGGTGATGCCCGGGATCGCACGCCGCAATTCGCCGAAGCGCCGCGTTCCCCCGATCAGGGCATACAGGATCTCACACTTCCATTTTCCGGTCAGAAGACGGATCGCGGACTGAAAAAGAATCACCTGCTGAGAATTCTCGCAAGCCTCTGTTTCTGATATTAAATCGGCCGTTTTTTTGATGTGGCCGGACGCAATAGTCTGTTTTTTCATACTACGTCACGATTTCCATTCTACTTGCGGAATCGATGTTACTCCCAAAACTTGTCGGCTGGAAGCGGACTTGCCGCTTCGTTCCACTCATTCAGGAGTCGTCATGCCGTCCATCCAAACTCAATCGCAACCGCGCTGGCGCAACTACGGCCTTTGGGGGCTGAAGGCTCTTCTCGCGCTGATATTCCTGGCGGCGGGCGGAGCCAAGCTCGCGGGCGTGCCGATGATGGTCGCCAATTTCGAGGTCATCGGCTTTGGACAATGGTTCCGCTATCTGACCGGCACGTTGGAGGTCATCGGCGCGATCGCGCTCCTGGTTCCTGCCTATGCGGGTCTGGGCGCGCTGCTGCTTGCCCCGATCATGATCTGCGCGGCCATCGCGCATACCGTCGTGCTCCCCGGTTCCGCCCTGCCGGCGCTTGTCCTGTTGGCGCTGAGCCTCGTCGTTCTCTATTCCGAGCGGGCGCAGCTCGCATCCCTGATCGGGCATCGCGGCGCACAGCTCCAGGGTAGGCAGGCATGATGCGCCTCATCATATTTGCCATGCTTATGTTCGGCGTCGCGGCCTGCCACACCACGCAGATGGGTCGCTCCGTCGGCTGGCCCGAGCCACAGCGAACCTCCCGCTGAGGCCCTGAGCGGCCGTCGCCGCTTGCCGTCGATCCGCCGCTCAGGGCAGCTTCTTCATCAGCAGCGGCGCGCCCACCGCCGGGTCCTTGCGCCATTGCCCGTTCTCGAAAACGAGTTCGACGCTGTGGCCCTTGCGGGCGATCAGCGAGAGCCGGCCGGCGGCGTAGCGCCAGCCGGCGGGATCGAAGATCGTCAGGCCGGTGTCGCCGCAGTTGCCCTCGAACGCGGCCGGCAGCCGCCCGGTCGAGGCCGGCGGGCCGGCATTCAGCACGATCCGGCAGGCCTCGCGACCCGCCTGGCGCATCATGCTGTAGCGGCCGGGCAGGCTTTCGGCCGCTGGCGCGAAGGCTGGATCGACGGCCGTCGGGCGCTGGGCCGCCGTCGCCGCGAGTTCGGCGGCGCTCGCCTGGGGCCGGCGCGCGTTGCGCGGATAGCCTTTCGGATCGAGCCGGTAGCGCTCGCCATCGCCGATCCTGCCATCGAAGCCGCCCTCGGCGCCGGGTTCGCCGAAGACGAGGACGGGCTTGCCCAGAGCATCGTTCAGGCGCGGCTTACCCTCCGTCGTGACGGACCACGACGCGACCCCGCCCAAGATCGGCAGGGCCCGCCGGCAGGTCGCCGGAAAGCGCAACTGCCGGCCATGCGCCACCTCCTCGACGCCGAATATGATGGTGCATTTGCGCGACGCGCCGACCTTCTCGACATCCCATGCCCCGAGCAGGAGCGCGATCGCGTCGGGCGCCCGGTCGGCTCCGCGTGGCGGCGGCTGCGTTTGCGCGGCGGCTCCCGACGCGACGAGCGCGCCGGCGAGCACTGCGATAGCTTTCAAACCTTGGTCCATGGCGTTTCCGGCACAGGGGTCAGCGGACCCTTGCCGTCGAACCATGACGTCAGATTGTCGACCAGCAACTGCCCCATCTGCTCGCGGGTATGGACCGAGGCCGAGCCGACATGGGGCAGGAGCACGGCATGCTCGATCGCGATCAGCTCGGCCGGCACGCGCGGCTCGTCCTCGAACACGTCGAGACCGGCCGAGAGGATGGTCTTGTCCTGCAGGGCCTTGATCAGCGCCTGCTCGTCGATGACGGTGCCGCGCCCGACATTGACGACGATGCCGTTGGGGCCCAGCGCCTTGAGGACCTCGGCGTTGATCATGTGATGCGTCGAGGCGCCGCCGGGCGCGACCGAGACCAGCGTGTCGACATCGGTCGCCATCTCGACGAGCGAGGGATAGTAGCGATAGGCCACGTCAGGCTGGCGCGAGCGGCCATGATAGGCGATCGGCACGCCGAAGGCCTCGAGCCGGTGCGCGACCGCCTTGCCGATGCGGCCGAGGCCCACGATGCCGATGGAGCGCTTGCGCAGCGAGGTCGTCAGCGGGTAGGCGGCCTTCAGCCACTTGCCCTCGCGCAGATAGCGGTCGACCTGCGGCAGTTGCCGGATCGTCGAGAGCAGCAGGCCGATGGCGAGATCGGCGACCTCGTCGGAGAGCACGTCGGGCGTGTTGGAAACGACGACGCCGCGCTTGCCGGCCTCGGTCGCATCGACATTGTCGTAGCCGACACCGAAATTGGCGACCATTTCGAGGTTCGGGAGCGCGTCGAACAGCGCCCCGTCGATGCGGACATGGCTGCCGCCGCCGGCGACGCCGCGAACCCGCGCGCCGACCTGCGCCAGCATGGCGGCGCGATCCTCCGCCTTCCAGAGCTCGTGAACGGTGAAGCGCGCCTTCAGCTGGTCGGCGGCATAGGCCATCAGCGGGCCGGTCATGATGATCTCAGTGGCGTTGGGCCGGGTCATGGCGTGCGCTTCCATTGTCTGCTGGGAGTTGGTCTGGCGGATGATGAACTGCGGACGGACTGTCCGCGGGAGAAAGAGCCGGAGCTTGATTCCGGAAATCTGAATCGATTAAGTGACGGGCGCGAGACGTGGCGCAACCCCGAATGAGCGTCAGCAGCCCGTCTCATCTCTACACATCGGATCGTCCCGGAAAAGGGCGCATCCGCGCATAAGTAGTATGACTTAATCATGCAATTTTATGCGCCTGCGCGCCCGATGCCGGCTCGATGAAGGTCAGCGTCGAGTTCAGGGCGTCGATGACCAGCGCCGTCATCCGCGACGCCGCGAGATCGCCGTCGCGCTGGATGATCGCCTCCAGCACCCGCTCGTGATCGACCAGCGACTCGACGAAGTAGTTGCGGTCGTCGGCGGCCTTCAGCAGCAGCGTCCACTGGATTGCGGCGGTCACCACGCTGCTCAGGCATTGCAGGGCAGAGTTCTGGGCGGCCGCGAAGATCGCCTCGTGAAAGGCGAGATCGGCCCGGATGGTCGCCTCGGCGTAAGGAGCGGTCGCGGTCATGCCGCGAAAGGCCGCCTCGATGCGTGCGAGGTCGGCCGGCGTGCGCCGGATCGCGGCCAGCCTTGCCGCGCTCGGCTCGACGAAGCGGCGCAGTTCGAACAGATCACGCAGGAATTTCTCGTTGGGATCGGCCTGGAAATGCCAGGACAGCACATCGGGATCGAGCAGGTTCCAGCGCTCGCGGACCGCGACCCTGGTGCCGCTCTTGGGCCGCGATTCGACCAGCCCCTTGGCGTTGAGCACCTTGACCGCCTCGCGATAGGCGGTGCGGGAGACCGAGATCTCCGAGCGCAGCGCATCCTCGTTCGGCAGTAATTCGCCGGCGCGGTAGGTGCCGGAGATGATCGCCACCGCGAGCTTGCGCGCCACCTGCCCGAACAGGCGGTCCGGGTTCAGCGTCGTCGGCCGAGAGAAATCGCGCACCCGCATCGTCTCAGCGCCTCTCCTCCAATCCACGCGCTCCAAGGCGTGACGCCCCGTAAAGCCCGCAGCCGGCGCTTGACACGCCCGTCTCTATGGTATGACTTTATCGCAGATGAAACCGGACGCAACAGACCAAGCCTTGCCTTGAGGTGATGCTCTGGCCTTGCGTGCGCTTGCATCGATCGGTCACAAGAAACCGATAAGGCCGCGATGCGGAGGCTCTGGCTGGGGCCGTCACCGCATCCTCGAGGAAACGAAGACCAAAGGACGCCTCCCATGGCCTCAGTGCAGATCGCCGACGTTCGCAAGGCCTATGGCACGACGCAGGTCATCCACGGCGTCGATATCGACATTTCGGACGGCGAGTTCGTCATCCTGGTCGGCCCCTCGGGCTGCGGGAAATCGACCCTGCTGCGCATGATCGCCGGCCTCGAGAACATCTCCGGCGGCGAGATCCGCATCGGCCCGCGCGTCGTCAACGACGTGCCGCCGAAAGAGCGCGACATCGCGATGGTGTTCCAGAACTACGCGCTCTACCCGCACATGACGGTGGCCGACAACATGGCCTTTTCGATGAAACTGCGGAAGGCGCCGAAGGCCGAGATCGACGAGCGCGTCAACAAGGCCGCCGGTATCCTCGGTCTCGGCAACCTGCTCGACCGCTATCCGCGCCAGCTCTCCGGCGGGCAGCGCCAGCGCGTCGCCATGGGCCGCGCCATCGTGCGCGATCCGCAGGTCTTCCTGTTCGACGAGCCGCTCTCCAATCTCGACGCCAAGCTGCGCGTGCAGATGCGCACCGAGATCAAGGAACTGCACCAGCGTCTCAAGACCACGACGGTCTACGTCACCCACGACCAGATCGAGGCCATGACCATGGCCGACAAGATCGTGGTGATGCATGACGGCATCGTCGAGCAGATGGGCGCGCCGCTCGAACTCTACGACAACCCCAACAACCTCTTCGTCGCAGCCTTCATCGGCTCGCCCTCGATGAACCTGCTCAAGGGCACGATCATGCCCGAGGGCTTCACCACCGAGGGCGGCGTCACCTGGCCGATCGGCAAGCACCCGGCCGATTCCAACGGCAAGGCGGCGGTCTATGGCATCCGGCCCGAGCACTTCAAGCTCGACCCCAACGGCCTCAAGGCCGAGGTGGTGGTGATCGAACCGACCGGCTCCGAGACCCAGGTCGTCGTGCGCTGCGGCGGGCAGGAGATGACCTGCGTCTTCCGCGAGCGCATCGACGCCAGGCCCGGCGAAAGCATCGGCATCACGCCCGACACCAACGTCACCCATCTGTTCGACGCCGCCACCGGCAAACGCATCGTCTGAGATCCGGTCGGGCGTCAATCGCCCCCGCCCTCGCGGAGATCCAACGGAGAACCACCAGAATGACAGCAATCCGGCTGCGACCCGAATACGGGCGCGGCCGGGCTGAAACGGAAAACCGGATGACCCGGTCAAACGGCCATAAAAAGAGCCGGCACAACCATATCCAGGGAGGATATCCATGAACTTCGATCGCAGATCGCTGATCAAGGGCGGCGCGGCTCTCGGCCTTGGCGCCGGGACGGGCCTGCTCGATTTCGCCAAGGCCTGGGCGCAGACCGCGCCATGGAAGCCCGAAGCCGGAGCGCAGCTCTCGATGCTGCGCTGGAAATACTTCGTCCAGAGCGAAGACGACGCCTTCGTCAAGATGATCGAGGCCTTCACCGCCGCCACCGGCGTCAAGGTCCAGATCAGCCGCGAATCCTATGAGGACGTGCAGCCCAAGGCCTCGGTGGCCGCCAACACGGGCGCCGGCCCGGACATGTTCTGGGGCCTGTATTCGCTGCCGCACCTCTTCCCGCAGAAATGCGTCGATGTATCCGACGTCGCCGACTATCTCGGCAAGAAATATGGCGGCTGGGTCGACAGCGCCGTGCAATACAGCCAGAGCGGCGGCAAGTGGATCGGCATCCCGGTCTGCTACTCCGGCAATCTGATGAACTACCGCGTCTCGCATATGCAGAAGGCCGGGTTCAAGGAATTCCCCAAGACCACCGACGAGTTCCTGGAATACGCCAAGGCGACCAAGAAGAACGGCAACCCCGGCGGCTTCGCGCTCGGCCACGCCTCGGGCGACGGCAATGGCTGGATCTATTGGTGCCTGTGGGCCTTCGGCGGCAACCATGTCGACAAGAACGACAAGGTCACGATCAACAGCCCTGAGACCGAGAAGGCGCTGAACTACGCCAAGGCGCTCTACGACCAGATGGTGCCCGGCACCGTCGCCTGGAACGACTCGTTCAACAACAAGGCCTTCCTCGCCAACGAGATCTCCTGGACCAATAACGGCATCTCGATCTACGTCGCGGCCAATAACGACCCGACGAAGAAGGAGATCGCCGCGGACATGGACCACGCCTACATGCCGGTCGGGCCGGTCGGCAAGCCGACCGAACTGCACCTGATGTATCCGGTGCTGGCGATGAACCACACCAAGTACCCGATGGCGTGCAAGGCGCTGATGGCGTTCATGCTCGAGGCCCAGAACTTCAATCCCTGGATCGAGTCGGCGCGCGGCTATCTGACCCACTGCCTCAACGCCTATGACAGCAACCCCGTCTGGACCGCCGACCCCAAGCGCACCGTCTATCGCGACGTCGCCAAGCGCTCGCTGACGGCGGGCGGCCAGGGCTCTGTCGGCGAGAAGGCTGCGGCCGCGATCGCGGACTTCGTCATCCTCGACATGTTCGCCTCGTTCTGCACCGGCCGCGACGACGCCAAGAGCGCCATGCGCGTCGCGGAGCGCCAGCTCACGCGCATCTATCGCTGAGGTCATCTCTGACGGCTCGGGCGATCCCGAGCCGTCATTGCGAGCGAAGCGAAGCAATCCAGGGGTCCCACGCAATCCCCCTGGATTGCTTCGTCGGCTGCGCCTCCTCGCAATGACGAGTTGGCCGCCAGCACTTCAAGAGGAGCAGGACGATGGCCGACATCGCGATGCGCGCGGGTGCGAAAGCGCCGCCGCGCGAAACCACCGCCTGGGACCGGCTCAAGGTCAACCGCAACTGGCTCGGCTTCTGGTTCATGGTCCCCGCCATGGCCTTCCTGATCCTGTTCCTGGCCTATCCGCTGGTGCTCGGCGTCTGGCTCTCCTTCACCGACGCCCGCATCGGCCGCACCGGCAAGTTCATCGGGCTGGAGAACTATGAATGGCTGATGGAGGACACGAACTTCTGGCTCGTCGTCTTCAACACGGTCTTCTACACGACCGTCGCCAGCGTCGCGAAATTCGCCATCGGGCTTTATCTGGCGCTGCTGCTGAACGAGCGCATGCCGTTCAAGGCGATGATCCGCGCGCTCGTGCTGATCCCCTTCATCGTGCCGACCGTGCTCTCGGCCATCGCCTTCTGGTGGATCTACGACAGCAATTTCTCGATCGTCTCCTGGGGCCTGCGCAATCTCGGCCTCATCGACGGCAACATCAATTTCCTCGGCGATGTCTGGAATGCGCGCTGGTCGGTAATCTTCGCCAATGTCTGGCGCGGCATCCCCTTCATCGCGATCACGCTGCTCGCCGGCCTGCAGACGGTTTCGCCCTCGCTCTACGAGGCGGCGACGATCGACGGCGCCAGTTCCTGGCAGCGCTTCCGCTACATCACCTATCCGCTGCTGACGCCGATCATCGCCGTGGTGATGACCTTCTCGGTGCTGTTCACCTTCACCGATTTCCAGCTGATCTGGGTGCTGACGCGCGGCGGGCCGGTCAACGCCACCCATCTGATGGCGACGCTTTCCTACCAGCGCGCGATCCTGGGCGGCAATCTCGGCGAGGGCGCGGCGATCTCGACCGCGATGATCCCCTTCCTCTTCGCCGCGATCATGATCTCCTGGTTCGGCCTGCAGCGCCGCACCTGGCAGCAGGGGTGAGCCGATGACCGACCAGACAGCAGGACGCATCGTCGATCCCGGCGGCAAGCTCGGGGGCAAGACCGACGCCAGCGAGGGCATGAGCTATCTCGATTCGCTGCCGCGCCGGCTGGTGACGCTCTATCTGCCGCTCGGCATCATCTGCTTCGTGCTGCTGTTCCCGTTCTACTGGATGGCGCTGACCGCGATCAAACCCGACGAGCAACTGCTCGATCTCAACAAGTACAACCCGCTCTGGACCTGGGACCCGACTTTCAAGCACTTCTACAAGCTGCTCTTCGAGACCCAGTATCCGCGCTGGCTCTGGAACACGATGTTCGTCGCCATGGCTGCGACGACTTTGTCGATCATCTCCAGCGTGCTCGCCGCCTACGCGATCGTGCGGTTGAAATACAAAGGCGCGCAATGGATCGGCGGGCTGATCTTCCTCGCCTATCTCGTGCCGCCCTCGATCCTGTTCATCCCGCTCTCGACGGTCGTCTTCCAGTACGGCCTGTTCGACACGCCGTTCGCGCTGATCCTGACCTACCCGACCATCCTGATCCCGTTCTCGACCTGGCTGCTGATGGGCTACTTCAAGACCATCCCCTTCGAACTGGAGGAGTGCGCGCTGATCGACGGGGCGAGCCGCTGGCAGATCCTGACCAAGATCATCCTGCCGCTGGCGATTCCCGGCCTGATCTCGGCCTTCATCTTCTGCTTCACTTTGTGCTGGAACGAGTTCATCTACGCGCTGACTTTCCTCTCCTCGACGCAGCACAAGACGGTGCCGGTGGCGATCGTCAACGAGTTCGTCGACGGCGACATCTATCGCTGGGGCTCGCTCATGGCGGGCGCGCTCGCAGGCTCCCTGCCGCTGGTCATCCTCTACGCCTTCTTCGTCGAGCACTATGTGTCGGCGATGACCGGGGCGGTGAAGGAGTGACATTTCACGTCATTGCGAGCGCAGCGAAGCAATCCAGAGTGACGTCGAGCGCGCGGCTCTGGATTGCTTCGCTGCGCTCGCAATGACGACATTCGGTCGAGAGAAACCTGACATGCCGAAATCCATCGCCTTCGTCGGCCTTGGCGCGATGGGCGCGCCGATGGCCGAGAACCTCGTCAAGCGCCAGTTCCGCGTCACCGGCTTCGACATGCGCGAGGCAGCGCGTGAGGCGCTGGCCGCCGCCGGTGGCCATGGCGCCGACAGCGCGGCTGCAGCCTGCAGCGGAGCGGACGCGCTTGTCCTGATGGTGGTCAACGCCGCGCAGGCCCGCTCGGTGCTGTTCGAGGCCGGCGCGCTCGATGCGCTCAACCCCGACGCGGTCGTTATGCTGATGGCGACCTGCCCGCCCGGCGAGGTCGAGGCGATCGCCGACAAGGTCACAGGCAGCGGTCGCCACTTCGTCGATTCCCCCGTCTCGGGCGGCGTCGTCGGCGCGAAGGCAGCCACACTCTCGATCATGGTCGGCGCGCCGACTCAGGCTTTCGCGCTGGCGAAACCCGTGCTCGATGCGATGGGCGACAAGGTCTTTCACGTCGGCGAAAAACCCGGCCAGGGCGCGACGGTGAAGACCGTCAACCAGCTCCTCTGCGGCGTCCATATCGCGGCGGCGGCCGAGGCGCTGTCGCTGGCCGAAAAGGCCGGCGTCGACGGCCGCGTGCTGTTCCAGATCATGGAAGGCTCGGCCGCCTCCTCCTGGATGCTCAAGGATCGCGGCCCGCGCATGCACGAGCCGGACCCGGCCGTAACCAGTGCGGTCGACATCTTCGTCAAGGATCTCGGCATCGTGCTCGACGCCGGCCGCGCCGCGAAGACGGCGCTGCCGCTGGCGGCCGCCGCCCACCAGATGTTCCTCGCCACCTCGGGGCTCGGCCATGGCGGGCGCGATGACTCGCAGGTGGTGCAGGCCTATCGCGCGCTCAACGCCAAGCCTCCGGCCAATGATCCGTGAGGGACAGTCTCACACTGACTCCCACAACCCTCATCCTGAGGAGCGGACGCAGTCCGCGTCTCGAAGGATGCTCCAGCGTGCTCTGGAGCATCCTTCGAGACGCCGCTGGCGCGGCTCGTCAGGATGAGGGCGGGAGGGTGGCGCCAGGCCGGTCAGCGCGGCGGCGCGGTCGTCCCGCGCACAACGAGTTCCGGCGTCAGCAGCAGACGGCGCGGGGCAGCCGTCTGATCGGCGATCCGCTGGATCAGGAACTCGGCCGATTTGCGCCCCATCTCCTCCTGGAAATTCTTGATCGTGGTCAGCGCCGGGAACCACTGCGCCGCCTCCTGCACGTCGTCGCAGCCGACGATCGAAAAGTCGACGCCGGCCTCGCGGCCGCGATGGCGCAGGCCGAGCATCGCCCCGAAGGCGGTCAGGTCGTTGAAGCAGACGGCGGCCGTGGGCGGAGAGGCCGCGTCGAGAACGGCCTGGATGCCCTTCAGCCCGTTCTCGCGCGTGCCATAGGCGGAATGCACGATCGCCGGATCGAGGGACAGCCCGTGCTTCGCAAGGCTCTCGCGATAGCCCGCATAGCGGTTGCGCCCGGTCGAGATCACCTGGCTCTCGCCGAGAAAGGCGATGCGCCGATGGCCAAGCGAGATCAGATGCTCCATCGCCAGAAGGGTGCCATGCCTGTCGTCGGAGCCGACGAAGTCGAGATCGAGGCCCGGGAGCTCGCGCGAGAGCTGCACGATTGGCACGCCGGCCGCGATCAGATGTCCGAACGTCTCGGCGGTGCTGCCGCCCGCCGCGCAGATGATCATGCCGTCGGGACGGTATTCCTTCAGCGTGTTGAGCACCCGGTCCTGCCGCTCCAGATTCTCGGCATAGGTGCCGAGCAGGATCGAGCGGCCATGCACGGCGGCCGTCTCCTCGATCGCGGCCAGAAGCTCGGCGAAATACGGGTTGGTGATGTCGTGGAAGCCGACGCCGAGGATGTTGGTGCGGTCGGTGCGCAAAGAGGCGGCCGAGCGGTTGTAGCTGTAGCCCATCTCGCGGGCGATCTGCTGGACGCGTGCGCGGGTCGCGTCCGCCACCAGAGGCGAGCCGCGCAACGCCAGCGACACCGTCGCGGTCGAGACCGCCAGATGCTCGGCGATGATCTGCAGCGTCACCCGGCCGCGCCCGCTTCCCCCTGCGACCGGCACGGCGCGCGCGAGGCTTTCGATTTCGGGAGGCTGGCCGTTGCCGGTCATGTCGCTTTTCCTGACGCGGAATCAGGACCATCAGACCCGTTCCGGCCCGGCCATTCCGTCACATTCCACACGTTATTCTCACAGAACGCGGAGACATAGAAGATGAGCGCTACCAAAGAGTCGATCGGCTTCATCGGCGTCGGGCTGATGGGCCAGGGCATGGCCCAGAGCCTGCTGAACAAGGGCTTCGCCCTCACCGTGATGGGACACCGCAACCGCAAGCCCGTCGAGGAACTTGCCGCGGCCGGCGCAACCGAGGCGAAGACGCCGCGCGAGCTTGCGCAGAACGCGACGATCATCTTTCTCTGCGTCACCGGCTCGGCGCAGGTCGAGGCGGTGGTGAACGGCCCCGACGGCATCATCGCGGGCGCCAGGCCCGGCACGGTCGTGGTCGACTGCTCGACCTCCGACCCCGGCTCGACGGTGAAGATCGCAGCCGAGCTGGAGGCCAAGGGCCTGCACCTCGCCGACGCGCCGCTCGGCGGCACGCCGGCGCAGGCCGCGCTCGGCCAGCTTTCGGCCATGGTCGGCGCAAGCCCGGAGGTCTTCGCCCGCATCAGGCCCGCCTGCGAGGCCTGGGCCCAGAAGGTCGTGCATCTCGGCCCGGTCGGCGACGGCCACAAGATGAAGCTGCTCAACAACTTCGTCTCGATGGGTTATGCCGCGATCTATGCCGAGGCGCTGACGCTCGCCGACAAGATCGGCATCACGCCAAAAACCTTCGACAGCGTGCTGCGCGGCAGCCGGATGGATTGCGGCTTCTACCAGACCTATTTCCAGTATGTGCTCGAGCGTGATCGCGACGCCCACAAGTTCACGCTGGTCAATGCGCTGAAGGACGTGCGCTATCTCGAAAGCGTGGCGAACGCGGCCGGCGTCCCCAACCCGATCGGCAATGCGGTGAAGAACTCCTTCGCCTCGGCGGTCGCCGCCGGCAAGGGCGAGGATTATGTCCCGATGCTCTCCGATTTCATCGCCTCGCGCAGCGGCGTCTCTCTGGAAAAGAAGGGCTGAAAGGCTTCGACTCCTTTCAAGACTTCTCCCGAACCACCTCGTCATCCCGGACAAGCGGCGCAGCCGCGCAGATCCGGGATCCATCATAAAGGGCCGCCGAGCCCTATGATGGATCCCGGGGCAAGCCCGGGACGACGGGTCGCGTTTCGCGCGAAATCAGCGCGGTCAGCGCCGCGCCAGCAATGCGGCCAGCCGCTCCGACAGGCCGGTGCTGGCCACGCCCGGCGGAAAGGCGAGGTCGCCGCCCGGCGGCTTCGGTTCAGGCTGGCGCAGCGCCGCCAGCACGGCTTTTGCCCCGGCCTCGACCGAACAGATCACCGGGATCTCGACATAGGGCTGAACCCGCGCCGCCAGCCCTGCCAGCCCCGCTCCGCCGAGGATGACCGCCCTCGCGCCGTCGCGCCCGGCGGTGCGGCGGCAGGCGTCCGCCAGCAACGCGATCGCGCCGTCGGGGTCGGCCGCGATGGCGGCGCCATTGGGCGCGACGGTCTCCACAGTGGCGAGATTGTCGCCCAGCCCCAGCATCGCGACGAATTCATGCAGCATCGGCCCCCAGCGCTCGCCGCCGGTGACGATCGAGAAGCGCCCGGCCTGCGCCGCCGCAGCCTTGCAGCTCGCCTCGGCCATGCCGATCACCGGCACGCCGGCCAGTTCCTTGAGCGCGAACAGGCCCGGATCGCCGAAACAGGCGAGATAGACGCCGTCGCATTCCTCGCCATGCTCGGCGAAGGCATCGAGCGCCGCATGCCCGGCGATCGCCGCCGCCGTCCGGCTGGCGATGTATTGCGCCCCGAAGCGGCCGGTGACGGGCACGAGAACGGCCTCGGGCGGCAGATGCGGCGCGACGACCCGGACGACAAGATCGGTCATCGACGGCATGGTGTTGGGGTTGATCAGCAGGATGCGCAAGGTTTGGGCCGGGTCCGGTTGCGTCAGGTCTGGGCAGGGCCGGCGATGCGAGGAGCGTGCCGTGCGAGCTCTGAGCAGAGTTGGCCGAGCCCGAGGCGGCGCGCAAGCGTCGGAGCGCCGTGCGTGAACGGAACGGCTGCCGGCGCGTTGTCTCTCTCAGGGGGAATCATCGACATGAGCGACGGACGGCAGGAACTGCGTCAGGCGTTCAGGCGGCTCGAACAGGAAGCGCCGGCCTGGCTCGCCTCGGGCTTGCGCTGGCTGCGCCATCCGAAATCCTGGATGATCCGCATTCCCGTCGGCATCCTGCTGATTATCGGCGGCGTCTTCGCGATCCTGCCCGGCCTCGGTATCTGGATGCTGCCGCTCGGCCTGCTCCTGCTGGCGGCCGACATCCCGTTCCTGCGTCGCCCGGTGGCGCGCTTCACGGTCTGGAGCGCGGAGCAATGGGCAAGGTTCCGGGGCTGGCTGGCGCGCAGACGCTAGTCAGACGACAGGATGATGCCCGAAGGGACAGCTTCCGAACTCGCAGAGTTCGCAAGGGCGACTGCCCGCCGGCCGGGCAGGCCGCCCCGTCGAAGCGGTGAGCGAAGCGAACTCGCGCGAGACAAAAGAGATGGTGCGCTTCGACGGAGACGAAGCAAACCGGATTTTCGATGAATTAGCCGATTGGGAGCAGGTTCTCAAGGACACATCGCTGGCGCGGCCCAAGCCGCCCTCACCGTGAGGGCGCGCGGCCATGACCCTCGATATCCATCATTCCGAACCCGCTAAACGCCCGCCGCCGTTCAGCCTGCGCCTGACGGACACGGAACGCGCCCGCCTTCTGGACGAGGCTGCCGGAACGCCGCTGGGCACCTACATCAAGGCCAAGGTTCTGGGCGGGGTGCCGCCGGTGCGGATGCGCCGTTCCGGCCTGCCCGTGGCGGATCGGCAGGCTTTGGCGCGGGTTCTGGCGCTGCTGGGCCGGTCGCGCGTGCCGAATAATCTGAACCAGCTCGCCCACGCCGCCAATATCGGCACGCTGCCTCTGACACCGGAAACCGTGGCCGAGCTGCGGGAATGCCTTCGCTTCGTGCGCGACATCCGCGACCTGCTTCTGGATGCGCTCGGCCTCCTGCCGGAGGACGCGCCATGATCCTCAAAGGCTCCCAGCGCGGCTTCGGCCAGAATCTGGCCGTCCACTTGATGAAGCTCGACGACAACGAGCATATCGCCCTGCACGAACTGCGCGGCTTTGCCGCTGATGATCTGAAAGGCGCGTTCAAGGAAGCCGAAGCCATCAGCCTCGGCACCAAATGCCGCCAGTACCTGTTTTCGCTTTCCCTCAGCCCGCCCGAACAAGAGCGCGTGCCACCCGCGATTTTCGAGCGAGCCATCGACCAGATTGAAGAACGGCTGGGCCTGCAAGACCAGCCGCGCGCCATCGTCTTCCATGAAAAAGAAGGCCGCCGCCATGCGCATTGCGTGTGGTCGCGCATCGATGCGGAGACGATGACGGCGCGCCCGATGTCGTTCTTCAAGAACCGGCTGACGGAACTCTCGCGCGGCCTCTATCTCGAACATGGCTGGAAAATGCCGGACGGGATCAGAAATTCCGCCAAGCGCGATCCGACCAATTTCACGCTGGCCGAATGGCAACAGGCCAAACGTCAGGGCCATGATCCGCGCTGGCTGAAAAGCACGCTGCAAGAATGCTGGAAGCTGTCCGACAACGCCAAGGCCTTCGGGCAGGCGTTGCAGGATCGCGGCTTCTTCCTCGCGCGTGGTGATAAGCGCGGCTTCGTCGTCCTCGACCATGGCGGCGAGATTTACTCGCTGCCCAAGATGCTCGGCCTCAAGACGAAGGAAGTGCGCGAGCGGCTGGGCGAAGGCGACACACTCGCCAGCGTCGATGACACGCAGAAAATCATTGCCGCGCGTATGACGCCCGCCATTCGCCGCCATGTTGAGGAATCGCGCACCCGCTTCCTGAAGCGCTCAGCCACCCTCGGCCATTACAAGATGGAGATGACGCATCTCCACCGTGAGGCGCGGCAAAAGCTCGACCAGCGGCTTGACGCCCAACGGTTGGCGGAAACCAAGGAACGCGCCGCGCGCCTGCCCAAGGGCCTGAAAGGCCTCTGGCACCGTGTGACCGGCGAATACCAGAAGGTGCGCGCCTTCAATGAGGATGAAGCGATGCGCACGCGCGAACGTCACGCGCAGGAGCGGCAGGCGCTCATCGACAAACAGCTCGAACAGCGGCGCGTTCTGCAAATCCAGTTCAAGGAATTGCGGCGCGGACAGGCCGAGCAGCTTTTGAACCTGCGCCGCGACATCGGGCGCTACCTCGCTTTGTCGCGCGGGACGCACGGCCCGCCGGAGCGAACGCGCCGTCCCTCCATGGCTCTCAGGCTCGAACGCTAATCCTCTTTTTTTGGAGATTTCGTCATGTCGAACAACAACAACGACAACGCCGGAATGTCAGTGGCATTCGGTTTGATCGTCGCGGCGTTCGCCGCCATGGCCGTCATGGTCTATTTCATCGCAATATTCGCGGCCTTCGTGCTGACGATCATCAGTCTGTTCGCGTGGAACAGCCCTGTCACCATCGGCAGGTGGACGGTGAGGCCGCACGAGGCGCGCGATTTCGTCAAGCGCGGTCTTGCGGGAGCGGTGCTTCTGCCCGTCTTCGCCATCTTCCTTGTCCTCGTCTTCGGCAGCCGGATCAACGACGACGCTTTCATCCACATCATCATGGGCGGATATCTGCTGGGTTCGCTCGGTGTCGAATATCTGAGGGCGCAGGAACAGAACGGGGCCGCACCGCATCAGACCATCATTCCGCCCAGCCAGCAGATTGCCCCGCCGCCGAGGGCGCCGGAACCGCCCGCGCAGCCTTTCCGCTTCGCGAGTTGGAATGACGAGGACGGGCGATGAGTGTGGGTCGCCTCGTCCAGATTTACCAGTTCTTCTGGATGCTTGAATCCCATGCGCAGCAGCGTCTCGCATGGGAAGATGCGGTGCAGATGCGTATCGCCCGCGAGCGCGCGGAAGCACAGGCCGCCGCGCAAATGCAGGCCATGCTGATAGCCAATCCCAGCGGCTCGCTGGGAACAGCCAAGCTGGATGACGAAGACGCCTTGCGGGAGTCCGGCCTGCTATGAACGCACTCACTGTATCCTCTCCACCCCGCACCCTGCGGCGCGGAATCGAGCTTGGCTTCTTTCGTGGCCGTCCGCTCGTCTATGACGGCACCGAACCCGTCGCCATCGATGCGCAGGCCGGTAAGGGAAAACTCGCCCGCTTCCTCGGCGTGAATCTGGTGTCGCCGCGCACGGCGCATCTGACCAAGATCATCACCGATCCGAAGGACGCGGAAGTGGCGTGGGTGTCGTGGAAGACGCTGGAGCGGCAGGGCTACAAGGCCCGTTTTTTCAATCCGGGCCAGCTCCACGGCTACCCTTCTGAAAGCTACAACATCAACACGCGCCTGCTCGAGGTTGCCGCAAATCCCGCGCTGCGCCCACTCGTCTGGGAAGCGGCCTATGATTCAGCAAGCTATCTGGTGCCGGTTGATCCGAACCCGTCGCATAAATGGATCGGTCAGGGCGTGCGCACGAGCTTCGCGCTCTACAACAAGATTACCGCGCTGCATCCATCAAAACGCTGGCCCTGCACAGTCGGGGGTCTGTGGGACTTCTTCGGGCGCGATCCGGCAGAGATTGCCGACGATCTGCTGGTTTGGGCGTCAGATTCCCGCATGGAAGAAGATTGGGGCATGTGCCGCCTGATCGCGAGCCTCACGGCCTCGACGGATCAATGGAATGCCTATTCCTCGACGGTGGTGGAGCGCTTGCAGGGCTTCCAGCCAGCATCTGCCGCGCGCCAAATCACCGAACGCAATTCCTTCGACCCTGCCGATATGAAGCATGAGCGCACGGCGCTCTTCATCATCGGCTCGGCGCGTTCGGATTCATCGCGCACAATCGTCGGCGCGATGACGGCGGCCATCATCGAACGTTTCGCCGATGCACATGGCCCGCTGCGCGCCCTCGTCGTCGGCGATGAATGGGGCCAGCTCTACGTCTCCAACTTCCCTGAAATCCTGACCCTCTACCGTCAGGGCGGAATCAACTTTCTCGGCGTGTTCCAGAACGCAACCGCCCAGATCGAAGCGCGATATGGCCGCGAGGTCGCGCGTATCTGGAAGAAGGCCGTGGCGCACACGCTCTATCGCGGCCTGCCCGACAACGACACACTGCGCGATATCGAGCACCGTTCCGGCAAAACCTCGGTCATGGTGCGCGGCTTCAACGTCAACATGAATCAGATCAACGGATCGGGCGACAACCTCTCGGAACAGGCGCGCCCGCTGCTACAGGTCGAAGACATCCGCATCGCCACCGGCGGTGAAACCGCCCTGCTGGAATCGCGGGATCAGGGGTATTTCGTGGTCGATATGCCCAACTTCTGGGAACGGCCAGAGATGTCCGGCCTGCTTCGGGATGTGCGGGAGAAGCCGGACAAGTACGGCTGGATCAAGCGAAGTGCGTCCGCGCTGCCGGTGTTTTCGCGACAGCCAAACAACGTCGACTCGGATATCATAGATATCCTTGAAACTCTGCGCGCGGGCGACTAGCGCCAGTTGAGCTGGTACTGGAGATTTGATTGGCTACTACGTCCGCAGAATTCGGTTTTTACCCGCTCAGGCTCGATCTGATAGTCGGCAATGTCCAAATTGAATCCTTGCCGAACTTTAGCGAGACCACCGAAGGCCATGAGTCATGGGAGGGTGTTGAGAAGGGCTGGATTTACCCCGGCTTTCGGGAAGAGCGCTCCTTCACAGGCATCCGCCAGCTTCCTTATGCGTCGAGAGTTTTCGGCCTCCCCAAGACTCACTGTTTGACACACGGCGATCCCAGTGGCGCGGCGCATCTGCCGTTTCTTGTCTGGTGTCTGTCTTTCCTGCTCGGCATGAGATTGACGACGACAGAAGCTGGCTTTCTCGATGCCACGCCGATCAAAACGGGAACCCTTGTCGATTTTATTTGCAGGCCATCTGATGTCGCGAATGGACTTGGCCTTGCCGAAGCATTCTGGCAGCAACATTTGAGCAATCCAGATCAGCCAAAGCGCCTTATCGCTGCGATCAATGCCCTCTTTATCGCCCAGCATCCCCAGCGCCTGCAATTCGAGGAATTCATTTATCTCTACACGGCGCTGGATTCATGCTTCGCGCTGCTGAAGGCACGGAACAATCCGCCCAAAAATCTCAAGCATGGTGAGCGCGTCGAATGGATGTGCGGGCTCTTCGGGATGACAACGCCCCAATGGGCACATTCGAACGGCAATGGCCAATCCGATGTTGCGGTTCTCCGCAATGACGCTCTCCATGAAGCGTTGTTCGTGGATGAGCCTTTAGGATTTGCCGTTCACGGCATAGGTTCGGGCCTCAACCTGATGCTGGAAATGCGCGTCCTCGTGTGCCGTCTGCTGATCGCGATCATGGGCGGCGGGCATGCGACCTACGTGCGGTCGCCGGTCAACACGAGATCGGTGCATCTCCTCGACCTCGGCTGATTTGATAGGCGGACCGTCAGCGCGGGCGGCGTAGCTGGTCGGGGTTGCGAAGCCGACCGCGCTCGGATGGACTGAGCCTATACCTCTATCACTTCTTGGCGTCTTTCTCCGCCTTCTCAAACCTCTTGGCAAGTTGATTTAAGAACCCTGCCTCATCAAGACGAGCTTCGCGCATCCACTTTCGTGTAATGTCCGGTGGGTTGCCAAGCTTGCTTAGATCGGGTTGTCCGTCCTTCAACGGTAGCCTGCTAAGTTTCTTTATGATCGCCTTGACGATGCGCTGCTGGAAATCATTCGTCAGAGCCTTAAAAACTTCTAAGGAGGCTTTTTTGCTAAGCTTTCGTCCGATAGCCGAGGTACGCTTGGATTGAATTTCGTCGCTCGTGCGTTTGATGCCGGCAATCTCATCCAGATAGTCTGTCGCAGTGCTTTGAACCAATGTCACTTGGGGGCTGAGATGCGATAGGAATGATGGGATGCCGGTCTGAATCGGGCTGACGATCTCGATGCTTCGGCTATCGGTAAATTCGAGCCATTCGCGCATCACCTGATTGATGTGAAGATCGCCAAAACCATATCCTACAATAACAAGATTGGAGACAAAATTGATATTCGACTTGAAATGTTTCAGGAATTGTTTGGGAAAAACCTGATCTTTTCGGTCATTAAATTTGTAAGCTCCTGCCAGTAAGCTTCTACGCAGAAACTGCATCTCTCCTGTATCATCAGCAAACGCAATCTCGTTGGTCGCTTTGACTTTCCCCGAAGCGTTTCCATCGTAAAGATAGATCAGATCCTCGTTTGCAGCGCGAAGAGCCTCGATAATGTCGGTCGTGTCCAGCCCGTCTGGAGCGAGTTTCAAAAGTTGATGACCATCATTGAATGCAAAAATGTCCAGCGCTCCATGGATTTTCAGGAGGTAGATGCCGGGCTGTAGCGGGTTCGGAAAATTGAGTGGTCCTTTCTCGATTTCATCCTTTTGAAGGATTTGGGCTTTGATCTCGCCGATCTTCACCCCTTTGGCGTTGCGGCGTGGCAAAGTCAGCGTTGATGGGCCAAATCCCGAATGCAGCGGGATGGAAAGGCGCGCGGCAAGAAGCTCGACCATGACATCATGATTGAGCGAGAAAACCCAAAGGGGAGTATTCTGATCCGCAAGCGCTTTCAGTCCATCGTAAAAAGGCAGATTTTTTTCAAGATAGGGAGCGTTATTTATCTGTCTATAATAAAGGAGATAATACACCATCTCGACAAGCCACGAATAAAGACCGTGGTACTGCTGCGCTAGAGAGTGTTGGCGGATATATTGTGTTTCAAGATAACCAAGTATTGACTCATAATGTGTGTCAGGCCGCTCCAAGACTGAAATCAGATCATCAATAATTTGGTCAGGGAAACCGTTGCCTTGGATGCGCCAGCCAGCGTTGAGGGACCGCAATTTTTCGGCTGTCAGCCAGTCCTTAAGCTCGGCCGTAAGCTCCCAGACAAGCGGCATGCCTGCTTCGTAAGATGCCCCTGCTCCCAAAAACAATCCCGTTAATTTCATCTAGAACCGAAACGCCCCTGAAAGCTGGAGGTGGGTCAATCGTGTTAACAAGTGATCTGCTGTCTTTTCCGATCTAAACTGATGCTCAAGCGCGCTCTTTCCGTCGGCAAGGATTTAGGGGCTGACCGGTTGATGCGGCAGTATTCTTGCCGTCAACAATCCCGACCACGCGGCTACGCAACCTCGAACCGGTCATTCTGCGAAAACAGGTCGATTTCCACGGATAGCTTGTTCACGCGCGACACCGGAATCCGGCGGCGTCCTTCGGTGAGCAATTCGATCAGTCCGAAGGCTTCCAACTTCCCAAGGGTGCGTAGCAGGTTCGGTTCGGCTCTCTTGCTCAGTCGAGCAAGATCGGCAACCGATTGCGGGTGCTCGTCGCGGATTAGCCGCAGAAGCGTCCGGTTCTCCGGCGTCAGCAAGCGCAAGAGAACGTCGGCAGACTCAAAACTTGTCCGCGCGGCATCGACCGGCGCGGGCTTTTCACCACGCGCGACAGCCTTCATTTCGCTCCGCAAATCCTTGTGACTCTGAATCTTGTACTCGGTCATGATATTTTCCTTTCCTCTGTTGCGATGACGGTCAGCTCAATCCCCCGCTCGGTCAGCACGCGTTCCACTTCGTCAAAAAAATCGTCCACCAACTGTTCGGCGCTCACAAACTGATAGGGTCTCCCCAAATCGTCCGCGCTTCTGTGCCAGTGGTCGGCTTCAACCGGCTTCTTGGCATAGCGGCCTCCCACGGGCACAACCGTATGGGCGTTGTCGAAGCCGATCAGCCGCGCCCCATCCGGCCCGTGCAGCGTGAACGAATATCGAAGGCCGTGCGGGCGCTCGGATGTCGGCTCGATCCGCTTGATGTCGAACTTCACGAAATACCCATCGGGGTAGTGATGTTTGCGGCCATCGAAGGCGAGCAGAAATTCCAACGTGTGTTCCGGCACGGCTCTATTCATATCCTATCATCACATGATATGTCGCCAAAGTCAAGGAAATCCGACCAGCCCCGTTCCTTGTTCGACCCCGCCGGAGGCGCTGGGCCATGTTCCTCGTCCCGACCATGCCAACGGCTGCGCCGGTTTCACGGCAGAAGGTCAACGGTGTCAACCCTTGCGGTTGACCTGTCGCAGGGCATGCAATGCACCAGGCCGCCACAAGCGTCTGACGGGAAAGTGGCACTCTCGCAAAACAAGGATGAGGCAATGCGCCCTCCCGCCCGTTGCGCCCGAGAATCCCGTGCCGTATAGCTTTTGGCGGCGCGGACACTCCCGCGCTGGGGCGTGAGAACCCCTTTGCACAGCGGCTCCTTCGGTGCAGCCGTTACCCGCACTCCTCGACCTGCGGTCGGGGAGGCCTGCGCGCATGTCCAAGGCGAAAGCCTAAAGGCGCAGGCGGTCTTTCTGTGCAAAGGCTTCTCAACTCCCCGATCACCGGCAGGGGAGCTGAGACGTGGATTCCAAAACCGAGACCAAATGGTTTTATAGCGGCGGCGACGAACGGAAGGGGCCGTTCAGCGAAGCGCAGGTAAGTGCGCTCTTGAGCGCGGGCGTTCTGAACGAACACAGCAAGGTCTGGTCGGAAACCATCGCCGAATGGACGCCGCTGTTTCGCACCGAGTTGCGCGTGCTGCTCGGGGAGCGGGACATCACGCCGCCGGAGATTGCTCCGTACGCCGCGCCCGCGCCGCAGCGCTCTTCCGCGCTTTCACCCTATCACACCTATGACAACCGCACGCTCGGCAATGTCCTGTTCTGGGCGCTCTGCGCGCTCGGGGTTGTCGAGCTTTTGTCGGTGGCTTGGATCTTCAAGGCCTCGGATATTGAAGGCCAGATCTACAGGCTCCGGTTCTTGGAGAGCGGACAGACGCTCGCCGTTCTGGCGATCCCAACCAGCATCATCGTCATCCTTTTCCTGACGTGGAAATACCGCGCGACGGCGAACGCCTTCAATCTGGCGGGGCCGCAGTCGATCACGCCTCGGGGCGCCGTGTACTGGTACTTCGTGCCGGTCGCGTTTTTCTGGAAGCCCTTGGAGGCGATGCGCAACTTGCACGACGCATTCGTCGGAACGCGCGAATATCGCCCGCTCTACGAATGGTGGGTGACGTGGCTTGGTAGCTTCGCGGTTCCGATCGCGGCGTACGCATTCCACGGCAATACGACGATCGACACGACAGCCAGCGCGGGGAATTACATCTTCTGGATGATCTTAGGCTATGCGGCGTCCGGCATGTCCTTCTATTGCGCCGCCAGATTGGTCAGGACGCTGGTCCGCGCCGAGTCCGCCAAGATGGGGGCGGCATGACATGCGCCGCCGTCTTCTTTTTCGCACGGTAGCCGGTGGATCGTTGTTGTAACAAAGTTGCCGACCTCGGGCCGAGGGATGTACTCTATCCCTCGGTGATTCCCACCTGACTTGTCGCCGAGTCAAAGCGGAACCGACACTCGGTCTTTCGATATCGATCCTTTTTTGGATCGCTACGTAATCGGCGAATAGCGATCTGGATAAAGGACGATACCATGACCACTATCCTTACCTCGCGCGACAATCTCGCCTTCATCAAGAAGGCGCTTCGCAGCGCACTGCCGGACATCAGTTCGTCACACCTGAGCGAAGCGCTTGCTACAGGCCTTGGCTTTAAAACGCATGCCGCGCTGCTCGCCGCCACAGGAAACAACGCGCCCCCTCTGTTGTTGAGGATCAACCCTGTCCGCATCGCCGAAAGATTGGGACAGCTTGCGCATCAGGGTGTCGAGGCCGATTTCGTTGCCGACATGGCGCGATCACCGCAGTTGCCGGAGCGGATTTTCGTCGAGTTCCGCAATGGCGACAGAGCGTCGAATGATCCGTGGTTCTACGAATGCCGCCGCCGCAACATTCCGATGGTCTACATCGAGACGCGGCGAAAATTCGTGAAACTGCGCTGGGACTGCATCACGATTGACAATCGCAATGAGGCGCATGTGCAGGATAAGGCTGGCACCCAGCTCGTGCATGCGATGTTCGCCAAGTTTCAGGAAATGACACGAGGCGCTTCGGGCAAGCCTTGGTTCGAGGGGAAGAGCTTCGTCGGGTATGTCGACCGTCTCTCCCCCGAACCGGCGCGGGCGATGGCGGAGGAGTTTTTCGCGATGCTCTACGTGCCGATGCACGAGAGCGCGAAAGCGGCCTGACGAGACATCGTCAGTCGGCGTCTTCCATGGACGCAACCATGGCGCAGGTTCCAAGGCGGCGCACGACTTGGTCATGGGGTATCGGGGAGCAGGAACGCTCCTCGATCCGCGATGCAACGGCAGGGCGTTGCTCTGGGTGGGGTCTTGGGGAGGGGCAGGAACGCTCCACCTCAAGCGCGATGAAACGGCGACGTTTCGGTTGGCGGAATGCAGGCTCGATGCCGGATTGCGCCAAGGGCTTGGGGGTGCACGGGGGCGCGCTAGCGGCCCCCTGCCAAGATTGCGGTACTACACCGCACATCTTGCATTCAGCCAAACGGGCACATCTCGCATTCAGCCCAAGGCATGCCTCGCATTCGCTTGACCGTTCCCCTGCATAAAATCATTCTGGGCACATAGCCCAACATTCATATGGGTCGCTGCTGTGGCAATAAGGAAGGGGGAATCGATGCCGGTTGATGGCTGGGACCGCGTCTTCCAACTTACGGAAATTGGCGCGCACCTGAAACTTTCTGGTGAATATGTGGAGGCGGCAGGAAAGGCCGTGGCGGGGGAGAATGGTGCAATAAGTCTGTTCGATCTCTCGAAACGTCTTGCAAAAGATCTAGAAGATTCGCTCGGTTTTGAAGGAGCAAAATCGTTTGCTTCTACAACGCGCGGTTACTGTGAATTGTTGTTCAATGAGGATAGGACGACTTGGAAAGTATCAGAAGTATGGTCAATAGCTATTGACATGCTTGCCTTGATAGTCGCGACCGAATCTGGGCGCATCAAAAGTGTCTCTTCGGGTAGGTCAGGCATAGAATACACAAATGATGGCAAGGAAGAAAAATTAAACCTGAATGGAATGGAAATTAAGCGCGACACAGATAAGCCAATTACTCGGAAGGCCCATAAAGACCTATGAGTCTTCGTTCTGTAAAGAATTCTATTCGCGTTCTTGTCGACTATGACATTCCGACAAAATACCGACTGTATCGTCTTCTTCAGTCTGATAATCAGTTCTTTGTTAAATCAAAGGGAAGGAAGATTAGCAGGTCTGAGTATCATAGGCGGCTTACCGATACTATAGATAAATATATACATTCGACTGATGCATCAATTTTCGATGAACGCGGGAATGAGTTCTATAGGACTGAGAAAGATTCGGTTGAGCCGGAAACAATAAGGAGTTTTCTAGCCATAAAACTCCAAACTCCTCTTCCTGCGTCAAAAGCATCCGGATCCATCAAGCATTCACAATCAGATCGAACGTTGGCGGGTGTAGCGCTCAAAACGATGCAATTTGTAGATCTTTATTGTCAAGCCGCATATCCAAACGAAGTGATACACCCGCGCACAGGTGATTTTCTTAATAGCCTTGGAAGGCTAACGGCCACCCAATATCGTGGTGAGCCAAGTTCTGTCGATCCCGCTCGTATTGCCCTTATGAGTTCAAAAAAGATATTCTTTGCTGCGGTTGACGACATCAATATAATATCGCCTCTGAAAATCAACGCTCTGCTTGTGTCTCTTTATCCGGTACCGGATCGGGCCTTTGCTGTGGTTCAGGTCTTTGCTATCTCACGATGGAAGGGTGATATGGCAGATATATTTCGAGACAGCAAAAGGGAGTGGTTTCAAGAGCATTACGGTGGAATTGGCGTAATAACGCGCGATGGCCTTAGCTGTCATCTCAACAGTAAGAGTCTACATATCCCTCTATATGGCCTCTTTAGATTAAGTTCTGATTTGGATGGTATTAATCTAAGCGAGGTTGCCATTAGATTTTTTGACTATTCTGTGGAAATTCAGGATTTTGGAGATACTATTGCTACCTACCTTAGAGACGAAAGGATAGAGTCAATTATTGACAATATAGGTTGGTATATGTAATGTCAATCGCTCTTGATAGGTATTTTCTATATGAAGTTGAGGGTTTTCTGTCATCTGATTTGAAGTATAACATATTGCGTTCTGCATACTATGGAGACTTAGACCAGCTCAGGGACGCGATTTCTGAGGCTCCAAATAGCATCAACTCGACAGATAAATTTACGGGAAGGACGGCCTTTATGATCGCTGCCTCCCTTGGAAATTATTCAATAGTTGAATATCTGGCAAAGCAGGCAAATATTGACCCCATGGCGAAGGATTTTTTCGGTAATGACGCATTTGATCATGCGTGGTCATCGGGGAATTCGGAAGTACTTCGCGTTATTCATGAATTAATCTATCCAAACGGGTTTAATGACGACGATAACGTTTCGCCTGCGAAACCCAGCGGCCCCTAGGTTCATTTCCAAGTCATTTCCAGCGAAACGGATTTACCGCGTGTAGCTAGGTCTCCTCACCGAACCGAGGAGCACCTCAATATGCCAATTCCCCCCGCCTTTATCAACGAACCGTTCGCCTCGTTTTCAGTAGGCCGCCATCTGTTCCAACATGAAGTTCTGGCGATTTTGGGCATAACTGCTGACGAATTTGCCGCTCTGCGACTTGCGGGATATCTGAGGCCAATAGGGTCGCCCTGCCTGCCGCAGTACAACCGAAAGAAGGTTGTTGCGTTCGCATATGGCCTCGCCACCAATGCCCGCTTAGCAGAAGCCACGGCTTTCATCATTGATCGCTATGCGCCGAACTGGGCTGCCGGTGATGATGTGAATCCGGACAACGGCATGCCAGCCAATGATAATGAATAAGCTCACAGACGCGATTTCTAGCTAAGACCCCGATTGAAAAGGAGTTGAGCGATATCAGCAGGTTGTGATTCCCGTTTGGTGCTGAATCAAATGGGGTTTCCGATGGCCTGGACCGATATCGCTCGCGCCGAGCATAACCGCGATCGCC